>ENA-UOJP01000048-UOJP01000048.1-human-gut-metagenome-genome-assembly--contig:-C102-NODE-48-length-266205-cov-63.418159_pt1 | contig 266205 bp, 261 predicted proteins | sample MGYA00242353_ERZ723900 | MGnify/ENA metagenome assembly ERZ723900 | reverse complement strand
AGATCACGCAGCCCAGCGGGGCCGCGACGCCTCGGAACAGCGACGCGCATAAGCGCATCGCTGTTCCGAGGCTCTCTGCGTTCTTCTGGAGTACACCCGGCCAAGACCCAAAAGCAGCAAAGTTTGCTGTGCTGACACCCGGCCCGGGGAGGTTTGCGAACATGCGGAACGCTCCGAGGGTAGTGATAGCGGCCCTGTCCGGAAGGCCCCTGTTTCGCCGTGTGAGCCGTTGTGTGCGATTCTTTGAGCGGGGCCGAGTGTGTACTCGCTTTCGGGAGTGAAACGAACGTGGGCCGTTTGTGCGAGAGGCTGAAAAATGCGATGAAAAGCGGTTTGGGACGGAGTTGTAGCGGTAACTTTTTGGCGATAGTTGCGGGAACGATTTTGAGCGAAAAGCCGAACTTTACAGGAAGGTTTTCTGAGTGGTGAAGGCCGTTCGATAAAAGCACAAGATAAAGAGAGGTGCCCGTAATTGGACACCTCTCGGCCTCAAAGCCCCGCAGTGCGGGGCTTTCCGGGGTTTTGAAACCGCAGTCTAATGTGCATCCGGAACCCCATCGTGAAGGGTCAGTACGGCGAGGCCACCAACCCCATCTTTGAGGTGTTCTATCTGGAGAATGCTCACGGCATCATCGCCGACTTCTCCGGCAACCCTCCCTACGAGTTCTAAGCAGAACGAAATAATTAAATCTTCGGGGCAAGGTGAAATCTCTGACCGGCAGTACAGCCTGCGAAGCGCTTGCAGCGCCTGATGCGGTGAAAATCCGCAGCCGACGGTATAGTCCGGATGAAAGAAGATATGAGGAAGCAGCCTCGCAGGAAAACCCATCCTGTGGGGCTGTTTCAAATCCCAGCATATCTTTTCCAAGGAGCAATCATGAATACCGTTTCCATCGCAAAAAGCAGAAAGACCGCTGTTCTTTCCGTCCGTACCATCTCCATGACTGCCATGCTGTCCGCAGTCGCTTATCTGCTGGCCTTTGTGGAGTTTTCCGTTCCTCTCTCGCCGTCCTTTGCAAGGATGGACTTATCTGACCTTCCGGCACTCATCGGCGCATTTGCCTTTGGGCCGCTCTCCGGTCTGCTCATTGAACTTGTCAAAAACACCTTGCAGCTTCTGACCACCTCTACGGGAGGCATCGGAGAGATTGCCAACTTCCTGATGGGCGCTTTCTATGTGGTCACTGCGGGTTTCATCTATAAACGCCATAAAACGAAGAAAACCGCGCTGATTGCCTGCATCCTCGCAAGCGTCGTTATGGGTATTGCAGCAGCACTGGCAAATTACTTCATCCTGCTGCCGCTGTTTGAGAGCTTTATGCCGCTGGATCAGCTCATTGCCTCCTTTGCCGAGCTCTTGCCCTTCATCCATACCAAGCTGGATGTGGTGCTGTTCAATGCCTTTCCCTTCAATCTGCTGAAAGGGCTTGTCATCGGCGGCGTGACAATGCTGATCTATAAGAAACTGACCCCTGTGCTGAAAGGCTGATGAACCATGACACGAAATGAGTATCTGAAGCTGCTGGTGGAGGGCATCCACTCCACCACCATTGCCACCATCGGTGCAGACGGGCATCCGCAGACCCGTGTGATTGACATGATGCTCTATGACGAGCGGGGCGTGTATTTTCTCACCGCCAAGGGCAAGGCGTTCTATGCCCAGCTCATGGAGCAGGGCTTCATCGCCCTGTCTGCAACAAAGGATAAAATATCGATCTCTCTGCGGGGGAAGATCGGGGATATCGGCAGCGAAAAGCTGGACGAGATCTTTGAGAAGAACCCCTATATGCAGGCCATCTATCCCGGCGATACCCGTTCAGCGCTGGATGTGTTCCGCCTGTATGAAGCGGACGGTGAGTATTTTGACATTAGCGACCCGGCACACATCGTCCGGGACAGCTTCACCATCGGCAAAGCGGCACAGGAAACACCGGGCTACTATGTGGGCGAAGGCTGCATCGGCTGCAAGCTGTGCTACTCGGTCTGCCCGCAGAAGTGCATCGACATTACAAAGAAGCCTGTGGCGATTGACCAGCACCATTGTCTCCACTGCGGGCGGTGTGCGGAAACCTGCCCTAAGCAGGTTATCGAAAAGAGGGTTTGACTATGAACCAGAGTGAAAAAAGGCTGTTTCTCATACAGTCGCTATTGAAAGAGAGACCGGAATATCGGGATTTGAGTATTCCGTCAGAGTCGGACAGCCAAAGGCAGCTTTTGCGGGGACTGATGAATATTCGCGCGCCGCAGCGCACGGACGCGGAGTTTCTGAAAACACAGGACGCCTATCTGCAAGGCGAAACCGCCGCAAAGGGTATCACGGATATTGCCGGCCTCACACCCATCCAGCCAGGTCTGTATCTCTGGCAAGGCGATATAACCACGCTGAAGTGCGATGCCATCGTCAATGCGGCAAACTCTGGCATGACCGGTTGCTATATTCCCAACCATCGCTGCATTGATAACGCCATTCACACCTATGCGGGTGTAGAACTGCGGCTTGCCTGCGCGGAATTGATGGAACAGCAGGGCCATCCCGAACCCACCGGTCAGGCGAAAATCACGCCCGCGTTCAATCTGCCTTGCCGGTATGTGTTGCACACTGTTGGCCCAATTATCGACGGGCGAGTGACCAAAGAGGACAAAGAACTGCTGGCTTCCTGCTATCGCTCCTGCCTGGAGCTGGCGGCAGAGAATGGCTTGGAAAGCGTGGCGTTCTGCTGTATTTCCACAGGTGAGTTTCATTTCCCCAACGATCTGGCGGCAGAGATTGCAGTCCGGACGGTCAAAGAATTTCTCAAAAAGCAAACCAGTGTCAAGAAGGTGATCTTCAATGTTTTCAAGGATTTGGACAAAGCCATCTACGAAAAGCAGCTCTGAGCCGATTGAACGGCTGAAAGCAGCATTACGGGACTGTGATGCCGTGGTCGTCGGCGCGGGGGCAGGGCTGTCTACCGCCGCAGGCTTCACCTACAGCGGCGAACGCTTTGAGGAATACTTTTCTGACTTCGAGAAAGAATACGGCTTCCACGATATGTACTCCGGTGGCTTTTATCCGTTTGCCACGCCGGAGGAGCATTGGGCGTATTGGAGCCGATACATCTACATCAACCGCTATATGGATGCCCCCAAACTGGTCTACGATGACCTTTTGAAGCTGGTGCGGGACAAGGACTATTTTGTCATCACCACAAACGTTGACCACTGCTTTCAGAAAATAGGCTTTGATAAAAAGCGGCTGTTCTACACGCAGGGCGATTATGGCCTGTTCCAGTGCAGCGAGCCGTGCTGTCAGGAGATCTTTGATAACGAAATCGTGATCCTCGAAATGGTCAAACGGCAGGAGAATATGAAAATCCCGACCGAACTTCTTCCTGTCTGCCCCCACTGTGGGAAACCACTGACCATGAACCTCCGCAGCGATGATAAATTTGTGGAAGACGGGGGCTGGCATCGGGCAGCGGAGCGGTATGAAAACTTTCTGCGTACCCGGCAGGGACAAAAAATTCTCTTTCTGGAACTGGGTGTCGGCTTCAACACGCCGGTCATCATTAGGTCTGTAGTTGGCGCTGTGATTAGATGCAGCCAATGAGGATGAAGAGGACGAACAAGACCTCCATGCAGAGCGCAATGCCTTCACCAGTCATCCGAAACGCCTCCTTTCACTTGAAAATTCAGCTTCAATTCTTCTTGCTGTCGTTGTTGTCTTCGTGCGTGACTGTGATGCAGAGAAGAACGCAGACGATGAGCGGGATGACAATGAAGACCATCCATGTAAGGAACGACACCCAATTATCGAGCGGGCCAGCTTGCAGGAACGGGAACACGAAGAGCAGGAAGAGAGTAAAGAACACCATGGGGACACCTCCTTTCTTGGGTAGAGTTGGATATATAAAAAGAACTGCACCACTCATAAGAGCAGCACAGTTCTTGGATAGGTGAATTTACATTTTCCGGGGTAAAAATCTTAGCGCTGAGCACAGGAGCACAAGGGGGTAGGTTGCCTCAAAAAAACATGAAAAAAGGGAGAGCATTAAGCCCTCCCTTATAGTGATTTATTCTGTTATAGGTTGAAAGCGGCAGCGAATTTGTCGGTTGCAGCTTGCATTTGTTGCAGGTCAGACTTGACATAGAAATTCAGCGTTGTACTTGCATCTGCGTGTCCTAAAATCTCCTGCACGCTTTTGATATCAGCGCCTTGGGATAGAAGCAGCGTCGCACAGGAATGCCTCAAATCGTGTGGGGATAAATCAGGCAGACCATTCCTTTTCATAAAGCGTTTTACCCGCCTTGTTACTGAGTTCGGGTCACGAGGTTGGAAGATATTGTCCTCCTTGGGAAAAAGAAAGGCATTCCGTAGGATAGTGTTAGGATGCTGGGATTGTGTCGCCTTTCGTAGCTGCTTGAGCAAGGACAATGTGCTTGGCATGATGGGGATAGTGCGGATGCTGGTCGCTGTTTTTGGCGAGCTGACGATTACACCGCATTCCGGTGTGTAGACGATGTTGCGCTCGATTCTGATGGTACAATTCTTCTCGTCGATGTCGCTCCATTTTAGACCCATACACTCACCACGACGGATTCCGGTCGTTATCAGCAGTTGCAGGATGCAGTGAAAATCAAGGGGAGTATCGGGGAGCAGAGAGAAGAATTTTTTGGCTTGCTCCTCGGTCAAGGCATCGACAGGCTTTTTTTCTTTCTTGGGACTGTCAACCAGCTTCATAGGATTTTTGACAAGCAGCTCTTGCTTTTCAGCGAAACCGAAAATCAGGTTCAGTGTGTTATACAGGTGGTGCAGTGTTTTTGGAGTTAACGGCTTTCCGTGCTGATTCTTGTGCTCGGTGCGAAGGTAGGTAAGGCAGCGCTGAATATCGAGGGAGCCGATTCCTTGTAAGGTGGAGCCACTAAAGCAGGGGAGGAGCAGCTTTGTCATACTCTCATAGAAAGCGATGGTTTTGGGCTTATGCTTACCATCCCGGACTTGAAGAGGAAACCAGACATCATTGACGAAGGAAACAAAATCGTCGTGGCGTTTTTCTGCCGGTATCTGATATGCCTTGCCTGCTGATTCTGCTTCGAGCTTTTTGTGGTACTCGCTCATAAGTTCCTGTTCCCAAATATCAGCAGCACGTTCGGCGGCTTTCTTTGCCTTGGCTGTGCTTGTATCGGGTGGGATGGGCCATGTAGTGTATTTTCGGATTTGCTTTCCGTTGCAGTCTCGGCCTAAACAGACTGTGAAGCGATAGGAAACGATTTTACCATTCTTTGTGTTTGCCCTGATATGAGCCATGAAGATACACCCTTTCTCTTAGGGATATCTCAGGTTTTCAGACGGCTGTGCGCTTTTTTGTGCGCTTTTTCAGATTTTCAGAGGCGTGATTTTTACCCCGAAAAACAAAGAAAGCCTTGAAACCATTGCAGTTTCAAGACTTTACTTTGGTACGCCGTGAGGGATTCGAACCCCCGGCCTTCTGGTCCGTAGCCAGACGCTCTATCCAGCTGAGCTAACGGCGCGTGTCTCATATCGGACAACGGTGTTATACTACCACAGCTTTCAGGGAAATGCAAGAGGAAATTTCAAATTTTTAGAAAAAATTTGAGGACAGGTCAAAACAATGAATTTGACAAGGGGCGTGTGGCAAGGGTAAAATATCATTGATTTTGATTTTTTGCAAGGAGCACACTATGGAAAATACTTTCAAAGGCAGCAAAAACTATGTTGCGAGCCCAGAGCTGATGAATGCGGTGAACATCGCGATGGCGCTCAAAAAACCGCTTCTCATCAAGGGCGAGCCGGGCACGGGAAAGACGATGCTCGCCGAGGCTGTGGCCGAGGCGCTGGGCAAAAAGCTCATCATCTGGAGCGTCAAGTCCACGACGAAGGCACAGGACGGCCTGTACGTCTACGATGTGGTGCAGCGTTTATACGACAGCCAGTTTGGCACATCCGGCGTGGACGATATCGCAAAGTATATCAAGCTCGGCAAGCTCGGCGAGGCGTTTTCCGCCGACGAGCAGGTCGTGCTGCTGATCGACGAGGTCGACAAAGCAGACCTCGAGTTCCCGAACGACCTTCTTTGGGAGCTCGACAAGATGGAATTCTACATTCCCGAGACGAAGGAGACCATCAAGGCCAAGCACCGTCCCATCGTCATCATCACCTCGAACGCGGAAAAGGAGCTGCCGGACGCGTTTCTGCGCCGCTGCATCTTCCACTATATTGAATTCCCCGACCAGCAGCAGATGGAAAAGATCATCCGCGTCCACTTCGATCATGTCGACGAGACGCTTTTGATGCAGGCGATGCAGGCGTTCTACTATATCCGCTCGATCGACTCGGTGGAGAAAAAACCCTCGACATCCGAGCTTGTCGACTGGATCCGCGCGCTCGAGCTTACCGGCGTGGACACGTCCCGCATCACGAAGGAGATCCCGTTCATCGGGGTGCTCCTCAAAAAGGACAAGGATATCTCCACCGTGCAGCGCCGACTGAGAAGATAAGAACGCCATGTTTACTGGATTTTTCTACCTTCTGCGCGCGCACGGCTTTCGCGTCAGCCTGAATGAGTGGATGACGCTCATCGAGGGGCTGATGCTGGACCTGCAGCACGATTCGCTCACGGGCTTTTACGAGCTCTGTCGCGCGGTGCTCGTCAAGTCCGAGGCGGATTACGACAAGTTCGACCAGATCTTCCTTGAATACTTCGACGGCGTGCCATATCAGGACGAGCTTCCCAAGGAGCTGATAGACTGGCTCAACAACCCTGCCGCCGCAATGGAGGAGTTCCGCAAGTTCCTGCGCACGCAGGGCTATGAGGAAAAGAGCATTGAGGAAATTCTCAAAATGTTCGAAGAGCGCCTCAAGGAGCAGACCGAGGAGCACAACGGCGGCTCGTACTGGATCGGTACGAACGGCTACTCAAACTTCGGCAATAGCGGCCACAGCCCGCAGGGCATCCGTGTGGGCGGGAAGAGCATGTACCGCCGCGCGTTTCAGGTGGCGGGGGAGCGCAGGTTCCGCGACTTCCGCAAGGACAATGTGCTCGATATCCGACAGTTTCAGATGGCGTTCCGCCTGCTGCGCCAGTATTCCGAGCAGACGCAGGAGGCCAAAACGGAATTCGATGTGGATGGGACCGTGCGCGAGACCTGCGACAACGCGGGAACGCTGTCGGTCTGCTACAAGCGTCCGCGCAAAAATACCGTCAAGGTGCTGATGCTGATGGACTCCGGCGGCTCGATGGAGTATTATTCCAACCTCTGCTCCATGCTCTTCCAGGCGGCGCGGCAGTCGAACCATTTTAAAGAGCTGCACGTCTACTACTTCCACAACTGCATTTATTCAAGCGTCTATACCGACCCGCGGATGTACCGCGAGCACGCGGTGCCGACGGACTGGATCCTGCAGAATTTCGGCAGCGAGTACAAGGTCATTTTAGTCGGCGATGCGCTGATGGACATGTACGAGCTGATGGAAAAGCGCTACGACTACCGCACTGGCGAGGCGAAATGGTCGGGCCTCGATCAGATCAAGCGCTTCTGCGAGCACTACGACCACCTGATCTGGCTCAATCCCGAGGAGCCCCCGCGCTGGGGCGGCTACTGGGGCGAGAGCTACGGCTATATCGCAAGGGCGGTGGACATGTACCCGCTGACCGTCGACGGTCTCGAGCGCGGCATGAAAAAGCTGCTCGTGAACCGGTAAAGGAATAAAAAAGAGGACGGGAGTTACCCGCCCTCTTTTTTGACCCACGGCGGCAAAATTGGCGTCCAAACGGAACAATTTCGCCCGATGGGGAAAGACAAGCGGCGAAAGCTGTGGTATACTGCCAAATGGTTAGAGATGACTAACTCCAAAGGACAGGAGCGGAAGAGATGACCGCAGAGAAATTATTGGAGCATCAGGGCGCTATTTTGCTGGCGCAGAGCGACGGCTGCGCGGTCTGGCAGTTTCGAAACGAGACCGGCGACGGCACGATGACCACCTATGAGATCTTTTCGGGCGTGATGCCCGCGTTCAACGACTTTCACATGGAGCGCTACCGCATGCAGAACAGTCCTGAGAGCAAGGCAGAGAATCCGTTCACCGATGTCAAGGCGGACGCCTACTACGCAAACGCCGTCCTGTGGGCCGTGGAAAACGGCGTGACCACCGGTGCGAGCGCGACGACTTTCGACCCCGCGGGCGACTGCACGCGCGGTCAGATCGTCACTTTCCTCTATCGTTGCCTGAGCAAGTAAGCGATAAAAGCAAACAGGAGAGCCCCCGAAGAAAACCTTCGGGGGCCCTTTTTTTGCGGAACGGGTGGGAGAAATATCAACAGAAGTTGATGTTGCGTTGAGAAAGAGTTCATCTGCTTGCGGTAAAAATATAAAATCTGATGTTGTAAGTTCCGGCGGGGATGCCCGCAGATGAGGTTTTTATCTTTCAGGAAGGAAGAAACGAACGATGCGAGTGAAGATTATTTCCGACAGCACGTGCGACCTGTCGCCCGCGCTGCTCGAGCGCTATGATATTGCCGTCACGCCGCTGTGCGTCATCAAGGACGGCAAGGACTTCCACGATGGTGTGGACATCACGCCCGCCGACATTTTTGCCCACGTGGACGGCGGCGGAGACCTTTGCAGCACGTCGGCGGTCAGCCAGTACGAGTACGGCGAGATGTTCGCGCGCTACGCGAACGAGTATGACGCGGTGGTGCAGATCACCATCGGCGCGAATTTCTCCTGCTGCTATCAGAATGCCTGCGCCGCGGCGCAGGAGTACGAGAACGTCTTTGTGGTCGATTCGGAGAATCTGAGCACCGGCCAGGGCCTTCTGGTCGTCGCGGCGGCGAAGCTCGCCGAGCAGGGCCTTTCCGGCGCGGAGATCGCCGAGCGCGTGCGCGCGCTCGCGCCGAAGGTCGAGGCGAGCTTTTTGATCGAGCGCCTCGACTACATGCGAAAGGGCGGCCGCTGCTCGGCTGTGGCCGCGCTGGGCGCGAATCTTCTGCACCTGAAGCCCTGCATCGAGGTGCGAAACGGCAAGATGGCCGTGTGCAAGAAGTACCGCGGCTCGTTTGAAAAGTGCATCCGCCAGTATGTAAAAGAGCGCCTTGACGGGCGCGAGGACATCGCGCCGGAGCTCGCGTTCATCACTCACGCGGCGGCGGACGCGAACGTCGTGGCCGCGGCGAAGGAGGAAGCGGCACAGTACGGATCGTTTGAGACCGTCGAAGAGACGCAGGCGGGCTGCACCGTCTCGTGCCACTGCGGCCCGAACACGCTCGGCATCCTGTTTGTGAGAAAGTAAAGGAGAAACCACCGTATGGCTCGCCATACGGTGGTTCTTTTTCAGCATTTTGCGCTTTTTCGCCAAAAGATGACCGCGAGCGCGGTGCATACCGCGATGGCGGCGGCGTAGGGGATGACGAGCAGAAACGCGGTGCTCGCCGGTGCGCTGTAAGAAGCGTAGCGGATGCCCCAGAGCATGTCGCAGTAGTTGAATGCGACGGCGGCGCACATCACATCGGAGAGCAGGATCGCCAGCGCGGCGAAGGTACAGGACAGAGCTTTCATGGAGAGACCTCCTTATTTGTGTTTGGTGCTTTTGAGCAGCAGCGCCGCGCCCGCGGCGATGGCCGCGACGCAGAGCAGCAGAAAAATGCCACTGCCGTCGATGCGGATCATCGACGATCCGCTGATCTGCGCGGGAACGGACGGGACAAGGATCGACAAAACGCCATAGACGATCAGCGCGGCCGCGCCGCCGAAGCAGAGAATGAGGCTCAAAAGCCGCATCGTCCGGTGCTCCTCCTGCGCTTCGGCGGGCGCGGCATCCGGCGCACCGTCTTTTAGAAGGTAGTCGAGCGAGACGCCGAAGTAATTGCTCAGCGCGAGGAGCTTGTCGCTCTCAGGCATCGCGCTGCCGCCCTCCCATTTAGAGATGGCCTGACGCGAGACGTTCAGCGCCTCTGCAAGCTGCTCCTGCGAAAGACCGCTCTTTTTGCGCAGTGTGTAGAGTTTTTCAGGTAGTGCCATGGTTCCTCCTTTCGCAAAAAGCATAGCGTTAGTGTGCGCAAAATGCCATGTATTGCAGTAGACAATTGCGCAACCGTGGGTAGCAATGAAGACTTTTTGCGGAAAACAGTCCTGTTTTTGCCCATTTTACCATGCGGAGGGGGGAAAGCGCCAGCGGAGAGCAAAAAATCGCCCGAACTGGAATTTGTTCGGGCAATTTTGGTTCAGTTCTGTTCCTCGGAGGGGGCGTTCTTCTTTTCAAGCTCCGCGCGCAGCATGCGGTTTTCAGCCTGCAGGGCGTCAAGCTTGTCGTTCAGCGGGGCGAGCTGCTTTTTGAGCTCGCGGGCGACGATGCCCTGATAGAATTTGTACCGGCTCGCTGTGCCGGCTGCGGCGCACACGACAGTCACGCCGCCGGCGATGAGGCCGGCCTTTTTCCAGTCGACCTTGCGGACGACTTGCAGCACGGCGCGCTGATCGAGCTTTTTGCCGCGCAGCGGCGCGGGCGCAGCGCTCTCCGCGCGCACGGGGAGAATGTGGATGGTTTCGAGCATTTTCATCGGATCGTCCTCCTTGATCCATGTTATTTTTCGACTCTAAAGGTACCATGCCGCATGCGGAATGTCAACCGTGGGGATGCGTTGCAATGGATAGAAAAACGTGCTATGATGACCGAAGATTTTTGATTCGAAAGGAAGCGAGGGGAGCGATGCTCCCGCGTTGACATGATCGCGATTCTGCTTGCGCCGGTGTACCTGCTGGCGAATTACTATTTACTGCGCCGCGTGATGGGCTGGGTGAAGGCCTGGTTCCCGTTTTTCCGCACAGCGCGCCACTGGGCGCTGCCCGTGGCTGTGCAGGCGTTTCTGGCCTGCTCCATCGTCATCGCGTATTTCCTGCCGGAGGGGCGGGCGCGGCGCGTGATGAAGCTCATCGGCAACTACTGGCTCGGCGTACTGCTGTATGTGCTGCTCGCGGTCATCGCGGCGGACCTGCTGCGGCTGCTGCTGGGGTACGTGCTGCCGTTCAAGCACATTTTCGTCACGACACAGATGCACCGCATCGCGGGCTGTGTGTGCGCGCTGGTCATTTTGATCGCATCCATCTGGGGCGTCGTCAACGCGCGCATCATCCACGTGACGCCGTATGACGTGACGGTCGATAAGACTGTTGAGGGCATGGACGAGATGAAGGTTGTGCTCGTGGCCGACCTGCACCTTGGCTACAACATCGGCGAAAAGCAGATGCAGCAGATGGTAGACAGGATCAACGAACAGGACGCCGACCTCGTCGTCATCGCGGGAGACATCTTCGATAACGAGTGGGAGGCGGTGGAAGCCCCTGAGACCATCGCTGCCACGCTGCGCAGCATCCAGTCGAAATACGGCGTTTACGCCTGCTACGGCAACCACGACATCGAAGAGCCGGTGCTCGCAGGCTTCACCTTCCGCCAGAGCGAGAAGAAGGAGAGCGACCCGCGCATGGACGAATTCTTGAAGGACGCGAACATCACGCTCCTGCGTGACGAGGGCATGCTCATCGACGGAAAGTTCTACCTTTATGGCCGCCCCGACGCGCACCGCCCGGGCCGCGGCATCGAGACGCGCAAGACGCCCGATGAGATCACGGCAGGTCTGGACAAGGATAAGCCCATCATCGTCCTCGACCACCAGCCCAAGGAGCTGCAGGAGCTCGCGGACGCGGGCGTCGACATAGACCTCTGCGGCCACACGCACGATGGACAGATGTTCCCGGGAAATCTCACCATCAAGCTGATGTGGGAAAATGCCTGCGGGTATCTCCAAAAGGGAAAGATGCACAACATCGTCACCTCCGGCGTCGGCCTGTTCGGACCCAACATGCGCGTGGGGACAAAAGCGGAGATTTGTCCTATTACCATCTATTTTGCATAAATGCAAAGCACTTTGCGGCACTTGTGCCGCGGGGATCGCAGCGCCGAAGGCGCTGCACGAGCCAAAGGGGCCATTCTCTTTCGCGAAAGAGAATGGCCCCTTTGGAACCCCAAGAGAAAGGAATTAGATTGGCAGTCTCGGGCTTGAATGACCTTGGCACCTCCGGAATGAGAATGCCTGCACGCGGCGGAGCCGCATTAGAGCTGCTATACGATTTGGTCTACTTCTATTATCCGCTGCCGCTCTCGAATCTTGTTTTGGTGCAGTGTAATCACCGTCTACCGATAGTACGCATATCGCGGCGAGCGCCAGCAATGCCGCTTTGGCATGCAAAAGCAAAATTGATAAAATCCTGAAGTAGAACGCAGTTGCGTAAGTGTAACGAATCGCAGGCAGAGCGACAGCGAAGATAGAAGAAAGTCAAATCATTTAGATACAAAAAAAGGCAGGCAGTCGATTCCACAGGCTACGCAGCTCTTCAAGCCTCAAACTGCCAATGCAAACGCCTTTCTTTTGGACGGGCGACGCCCGTTTTCTTTCTCGGGAAAGAAAATGGGGGTCGCATCACACGGCATGTATGCCGCAGAGCACTTCGCACCTGTGCGAAAAAGAAGGGACCACCTTTCGGTGGTCCCCAATTTTTTACAGCTTGCGGAAGCGCTCCGCAATGACCGCCGCCGCGTCAGCGGTCGACAGCGCACCGGTGTCAAGGTAAAGATCATACCCCTCCGGCGCGCCCCAGGCCTTGTGGGTGTAGCTCTCGTAATACTTGCGGCGCTGCTTGTCCATCTTGCGGATCAGGCGGATGGCTTGGTCGCGCGTGAGCTTTTCCTGCGCCATTTTGCGCTGGATACGGTGCTCGTCCGGCGCGGCGACGAACACGGTGAGAAGCCTCACGTCTTCGCCGCGCAGCACATAGTCTGCGCAGCGCCCCACGAACACACACTCCTCGTGGCGGGCGATGCGGCGGATCTCGTGGCTTTGCAGGGCGAAGAGCACTTCGCTCGTCGGTTTGCCGCGCAGCACATGGTGGTTGCCCTCGTGCACGGTCTGGAAGAGGTAGGGGTTGGTCGCCTTTTCGTCCGAGGGGGAGAGCGTTTTTTCCGAAAGCTCGCCGTACTCGCACGCGAGGCGGATCAGCTCGCGCTCATAGACGCGGATGCCGAGGAGATCCGCTGTTTTCACGGCCACTTCGTGGCCGCCGCTGCCGAACTGGCGGCTGATGCTGATGATGCGATTTCCCATAGTATGAATCTCCCTCTGCTTTTCTATTGTTTCAGCGCGTTGAGCGCCGGCTGGGGAATCGAGAATGCACGATCCGCCGGCGTGATGACGGCGGAGAGCGACACCGGAGCGTCGGAGAGGATGAGGTGCAGCGCGCCGCTGCACGAGATGTTGACGGACTGGAGCTCGCCCTGCTCGCTCACGCGGACGGAAATGCGTCCGGAGGAGAAGGTCACATCCTGTGCCTTGATATCCGGCGCGATGGCGGCGGCGAGCTCGCTCATCGCGTCGGAGTCGAGCGAAAGACCGTAGAGATAGCCGTCGCCCGCCTTATCGCAGCCCGCGCTGCCGTTCAGAATGGACTGGTAGCAGAGGTCAATGAGCGACGTGGCATCGACGAGCTGCTGGCTCGCGGTGTCGACACTGTTGCCGTCCGCGTCGCAGATCTTGCTGCCGGAGAAGTAGACGGCGAGGGCGTTTTTTTGGATGCTGCCGTAGCTCTGGCCGTCGATGCTGCTGCGGTCGTACTGGAGCGTGCTGTTCAGCACGATCGGGCCGCAGTCGGCGGAAAGAGCAATGTCGGCGGACAGATCGTCCGCGGTCAGCTCGCCCCAGGCACCCAGCAGACGGAGCGCGTTGTCCGTCAGCGTGGAAGCGTCGTCATTGCTGCCCGAATGGATGGCGGTGAGCACATCGTCGGGGATCACCGGCGCGAGCGCGTCGGTGAAGTGCGCGGCGGCCTCCACGCGAAGATCTCCAGAGTTTTCCGCCGTGAAGCTTACGTCCATCAGCTCGCCGCTCTCGGCGGTGAGATCCACGCGGATCGCGGAAAGCGATGCGGCGTTCGCGATCTCGTCCGAGGTGAGAAGACGCAGCAGTGTGCTCGCGTCGTCTCCCTCGGCGGTGAGGGTGTAGCGCTTTTCCTGCCCGTCAACGGATTTCGTCACCGTGAGCGTGCGGCAGAGTTCGGCGATCTCATCCATGAGCTCGGCGTAATTTGGGAATGCGCCGCCGACAGCGTAGGACTTGCCGTTTTCAAGGTAGATCGCGCCGTCTGCGTAGTAGAGCGCCGCGCCGTCGCGGTCGATGCAGGTGATGGGAGCGCCGTCCTTCTTCGTGCGGGTAACGGAGGCATCCGCGCTCAGGCTGATTTTGCCATAGGAGGCGTCGACCGTGACGTCCATGGTCATCGGGTCCTCTTTGACACGCGCCTCGACAAGGCGGTAGGCTTCGAGGTCCTTCTTAAAGTCGGAGTGGAGGAAGAATGCCGCAGCCGCGCCGAGCAAGACTAAAATCGTGATGAGAATAGGGAGGAAGCGGCGGCGCCTGCGCTTTTTCGGCGCGGGCGGTACTGCGGGCTGCGTGAGCACGTTTTCGCGTGCCTCGCGCTCCTCGCGAAGAAGCCGAAGTTCCTCTTCCGCGCGCGCAAGGCGCGCCTCGATGGAGTCGGGATCGGCTGCGGGAGCGGGTTCGGAAGTGGGAACGCTTTCTGCGCCCTCGACCGCGGCGGTGACGACCGGCGCAGCGGTCGCTGCTACTGCCACGGCGGCGGGGACTGCCGTAGATTCAGCGGACACAGGCGCATCCGCCTGAGTGGCATCTTCGACCGCTGTAGACGCGGGGGCACCCGTCTTGGCAGGGGCTTCGTCTGCTGTGGACGCATTGGCGTCCTCGCCGCGGACGATCTGCTCGGCCTGCGAGACGGTGCTCGCGCTGCGCGCCAGCGCTTCGGCGCGTCTGCGCGCTTTGCGCTTGTGGCGGTGGACGAGCAGAACCATGATAAGGATCAAAACAGCCAGCACGGCGAGCACGCCGAGCCAGATGCCCCAGACGTCGAGCGTCCGCACGGCGGCAAACTCAACGCTGTCGCCGCTCGTGGAGAAGGTGAGGTAGCTGCCCATCGTGCCGCAGTCGGCCTCCTGCCAGCTGCCGCCGTTTTCACGGGTGTAGATGCGCAGCTCCTTCTGCCCGTCGGGCGGGAGATAGCGCATGGTGTGCGTGTCCTGCCCGTCGTCGGCAAGCTCGATGCGCCACTGCTCGAGCACTTCGGCGTTGGCAACCATCGAAGGTATTTCGCCGCGGCTGAGGCAGGAGAAGTAGCCCTTCACGCGGTCGAGCACAGTGCCGGACTGCACGTCGAACGCCGCGGGCGTGAGCGGCTGGGCGGTCACGGTGATGGCGTCGCCGTCGTTGTAGTTGCCCTCGACCAAGATGACAGCCTGTCCGCTCTCTCGCGTCTGTTCAGAGGCAAGGCCGGGGGTGTAGGCCTCGTAAACAGCGGTGACGACGGTGTCAAAGTGCAGATTCGTGAGGTCGGTGCGGTCCCAGTGGACGTGACAGCCGCTCTTGGCGGGCGGCTCGGGGATGTCGCTTTCGTCGATGGAGTCGCCGTAGTTGAAAGCGCGGCTAAGCACCGTCTTGTCGTCGGCGACGAAGGTGAGCGTGAAGGACTTCATGCTCTCGGGGAGATCGGGCAGCGTGAGAAGCTCTGCATAGCTGATGGGCTCGGCCCGTCCGGCGTAGCCCTGACGGTTGATGCCGGGGAGATCGTCGGAGACATAGTAGTTATGCTCAAATGTGCCCGTGTCGCTGCCGGAGATCGCACCCTGGTACTGCTGGCAGTCGGTGATGTCGACGAGCGAGTAGTTCCAGCTCACGCTGCTGCCGCTGCCGTCGACATTTTCCTGTACGCCGGAGCCGACGATGCCGCCGACATACTTCTTGCCGCTGAGCGTGCACTTGGAAAAGCTGCCGTGCACCGTTGCGCCGGTGAGACCGGCGATGCCGCCGGTGTAGCTGCCGTTTTCGTTCGTGATAGAGCAGGAGGACGTTTCGCATGCGGTCAGATAGCCGAGGTCCATGCGGCCGACGATGCCGCCGACATAGCTGCGCTTACCGGCCACATCGCCGGTGTTGACGCACTTCTGGATGATGGAGCGGTACTCATACTGCTTGCGGTAGATGTTCGAAAGATGGCCCGTGACATCGTCCTCGGGGTCGAGCGTGTATTCAATGGTCATGGAGCCTGTGATGCCGCCGGTATTCACATCGCCGTACACCGCGCCGCTGTTGCGGCAGGAAGAGACTTTACCGAACGTGACGGAATCGATGTCGACATCGGAGGTGTCGACAATGATGTCGCCCGTGCCGCCGCTGAGCGAGGAAATGGCGGAAAACAGCGTTCCTGTCAGCTCGTTGAACTTGTTGTTGATCGAACGAATATCATTTGCCAATGTGCCGACCGTGCCGCTGGCGGCGTTGTTGAGCATCGTGACCTGACTGCTCAGGCCGTTGATCGACGAGGTCAGCCCGCCAAGATCCGGTGCAGCGACAATCTGAGTCGAGCCGGTGACGGTGCCCGAGGCATTGCCCTCGTGGCTCGCGCCCGCGCCTGCGGCACTGCCGCCCCAGATGGTGGTGCTGTGACCGCTGTCGGAATGCTCGTGGTCGATGCCGCCGGCTGCGCCCTTGCCGCCGCCGATCAGAGTGTCGGAGGAATGGGAGCCGTCGCCGGTGATGACGCTGTCAATACTGGCGTTCAGCCGGACGTTGTTCAGCTCGTTGGCGGCGTTATCCACATAGCCGGACATGCTGTTCAGGCGCGAGGCAATCTCATTCGAGCCGCCTTCGGCATGGTTGGTTGCTGTGTTGACAAGACCGCTGAGCTCGTTGAGTTGTGTTTTGAGCTGCTGCAGCAGACCGTCGGAGATCTCCATGCGGATATAGGGCTCCATTTGGCCGGCGATGCCGCCGACGTCCTTTCGCCCGCAGATCGCGCCTTCATTGCTGCACGCGAGCACTTGTCCGCTGCTGCGGCCGACCACGCCGCCAATATTGTAGCCGATGTGCTGATAACCGACGGCGGCGTAGTTTGTGCTCGACGCGATCGCGCCGGAGGAATAGCCTGCAATACCGCCGGTGTCGGTGGCGGTGTTGAGCGTGTCGGCGCGGGAGAGCTTGGCGAGGTCGAGCGAGAATTCGAGGTTCAAATTGCTCAGGTCGATGGAGGGGTCGGTGCTCTCGATGTTTACATAGGCGCGGCCACGGCAGGAGACGATGGAACCGAGGTTCTCGCCCACGATGCCGCCGGTCATGCTCTGGCCGAAGATCGCGCCCGAGGCGTCGCACGCGCGCACGATGCCCGTGGCGAGATTGCGGCCCACGATGCCGCCGGCGCTGCGTTTGCCGGAAACACTTCCGTTGAATGTGCAGCTTTCGATCGTGCCGTGGTTTTCACCCACGATGCCGCCGATATTTTCGCTGTCGCCGGACGGGGTGACCGTGCCCTCAACATTCAGGCTTTTGATGACGGCGTCCTTTTGCAGCACGCCGAAAAGACCGGCGGGGGAGACGCTCTGCGTGATGGAAAGGCCGCTGATGGTGTGTCCGTTGCCGTTGAACATGCCGCCGAACGTCGGGATGGGGAGCTCGTCATCGTCGGTCAGCTCGATATCGTTGTCAAGCACAACGGTTTTACCGCGCGACCAGGAGTCGAGCGTGCAGGAATGCGCGAGGGATCGTAAGTCTTCTGCGCTCTTGATATGGATGGCGCCGTCCCCGTCTGCCAAGACCTGCGTGACAGGGAGAAGCGAGATGAGCAGCAGGCACGAGAGTGCAAGCGCGCAGAAGCGATAGAAATGATTAGTCTTCTTCATCGTCTTGCTCCTCATTTGCAGATCCAGAGATCAGATTCAGGTCGATGTCGCCCTCGACCGTGGCGTGCATGATGCCATGCACCGTACCATTGATGCTGCCGCGCACCATGCCGTTGACGGAGACCTTACCGTGACCCGATTTCTTTTCCGTGATGGACGGGACGGAGAACGAGGTCTTGTCGACGATGCCGCTGCCGATGAGCAAGATCTGCGGCAGGGCGAACATGACCATGATGATAGAGATGACCGTGCCGCGGCCAAGGCTCTCGCCGATGCCCGCGATGACGGGCTCAGATGTCATGCTGCCGATCAAAAAGCCGCAGATCGAGAGGATCGAGCCGGAGGTGATGATCGTCGGGAAGGCGAAGTTCAGCGTCTCGACGATGGCGTCGCGGTGGTGCATTTTGGATTTGAGCTCCTGATAGCGGCTGGCGATGACGATGGCGTAGTCGATATTCGCGCCCATCTGGATGGAAGAAACAATTAGATATCCTAAGAAGAAGATGTACTTGCCCGTGATGGTCGGGAACGAGAAGTTGAGCCAGATGCAGCCCTGGATCACGAGGATCAGCAGCACCGGCATACCGGCGGAGTTGAACGTGAAGAGCAGCACCAGCATAACCACGAGCACCGACACGATGCTGACGACCTTGTTATCCACGGCGAAGGACTTTTCGAATTCGTATTCGTTCGTCGATTCGCCCGCGAGGTAGACGTTTTCATCGGGGTAATACTTTTCGGCAATTTCGAGAATTTTGTCGGTGAAGGCGTAGGTCTCGTCGCTGCTTTCGGGCAGCGTGAGGTAGATGAGCATGCGGTCGTAATCCGTACCTTGAAGCTGGGCCTTGGCGCTGTTCATCTGGACCTCGGCATCCTGGAGCATCTGCGTCTGGTCGTCACTGAGCGTCACGATGCCGGAATCCACCTGATCGCAGACAAAGAGAAACATGTCGATGAGCGGGACTTTGTAGGTGGCGAGATTGCCCGCAAGCTTGCCATATTCTGAATGCTGCGCGGCGTAGGCGGCGTAGACGACCTGCGCGGCCTCGTAATCGAGACCCGCGAGCTCGGCGAACTGGCGCGGCGTCAGCTTGTCGGCCAGCATGTAGCCGTCGAGCGCCTCAATGTTGGTAAGACCCATCGTGGAGTCGACCTCGCCGTACTGGCCGAGCTCGTCCAAAATGGCGGACTCCTTGTCGTAGTCGCCCGTGGGGACGATGAGCGCCAGCATGTTCTTCGAGGTGAAGTTATCCTCGATCATCTGCTGGGCAAACTGCGTCTCATTCTGCTTGGGGGCGGAGATGAGGCCATAGCCGTAGGCGTAGGGGCAGTCGGACGACAGGCGGTAGCCGATGACGGCCAGCACCACGAAGACGATGGGGATGATGTAGCGCGTGGCATAGTCGAGCTTGCCGACGAACGGGATCTTCGGCACGAAGCTGCGGTGCTGCGTGCGGTCGATCAGCGGGCCGAAAAGCATCAGAAGGCCTGGCATCACGATGAACGCCGCGAGCAGCGCGAACAAAATCGACTTGATGAGGCAAAGCGCCATATCGGGACCGAGCTTGAACCGCATGAAGAGCATCGCGACAAGGCCGCCGATGGTCGTGAGGCTGCTCGCACCGATCTCGGGGATCGACTTGCTCAGCGAGACGATGACGGCCTCACGCAGCGGCAGCAGCCGGTGTTCCTCTTTAAATCGGTTGCAGAAGATGATGGCGTAGTCGATGGACAGCGCCAACTGCAAGATGCTTGTGACCGAGTTTGAAATGAACGAGATTTTGCCCATCAGGAAGTTTGTGCCCTGATTCAGTACGAGCGCGACCACGAACGTCAGAATGAGCACCGGCACCTCGCCGTAGGTCTCGGACGTGAAGAGCAGTACGATGACAATGACGATGGCGACATACACCATGATGACGCTGATCTCATGGTCGATGGTCTCCTGCTGCGTGTTGCCAAGGTCCGTGTCGACATACAGATCGTAGTCGGACAGGTATTCCTTCACGGCTTCGAGCGAGTCGAGACAGGCCTCGTCATCCTCACTGTAGGCAAAGGTGATGGAATAGAGGGCGGAGAGGTTATTATAATGTGCGGTGGTCTCGTCGTAGTCCACGCTCTGCACGCCCTTGATCTCCTTGATCTTGGGCTCGAGCGCGGCGGCCTGCTCTGGTGTGATGTTGGCCACCATGACCTCGGCCGTGCCATAGGTCGTGAACTGCTCGTCCATGATGTCGAGCGCCTGCTTCGTCTCGGAATCAGACGGCAGGTAGTACGTCAGGTCGCTCTCGACCTCGACCCAGTTGCGGGAAAAGGCGGAGAATACGAGCAGAATGATCGTGAGCAGAAAGATGAGATTTCGCTTGTCGACAATGACCGTCGACAGCTTTTCCATAAAGCTGGAGCCGGTCTCCTTGGTTTCGTTACTCATGGCGGTACGCATTGCCTCCTTTCTCGTGGGTGGGTCTTTGCTTCTTCATGCGCTCAAGGCCGCTTTTGATCGGCGGCTCGGGCGGGGCGAGCTGCACCACGTCGCCGAGCGAACAGTCGAGCTGGCGGCAGATGCGCACAAGCACCTCGAGCGAGACGAGCTCATTTTTCGAGAGCTTGGCGAGCGTGTTGGAGCTGATGCCGACCTCGCGCGCAAATTCCGTTTTATTTAAGCCCTTGTCGATGAGGAGCTTAAAAAGGTTGCTGTAGGTAACATACATGGTGGTACCTCCTGTTCAATCGTCAACATTATATGAAAATATCCGGAAGAAGCAAGATAAAATTTGTGAAAGCAGATATTTTTTAAACAAATCTGGCGAAGTGACAAAAACAGGCCAGTACAGATGAACAATGCGCAGCCCCTTTTGAAGCGGGGATTTGTTGATCGAGTGAAGGAGAAGATGAAAAAGGGCAAGGAAGCACCGGAGAGCGGTAAAAAGACATCTTGACTTTTGCACTGTCAGTTACTATGTTTTAGTTAGAGATGACTAACTGACGTAAAACGAAAGAAAATCGGAACGAGAGCATAGCGAGACGAGGCAGAACGAAGGAAACAGGTATTTTTAGGATAACAGGAGACTTGGCTATGAAAATTTTAGTATTCGGCGCGGGCGTGCTCGGCTGCAATCTGGCGCGGAATTTCTTCCGCGCGGGAAAGGACGTCACGCTGCTGGCGCGGGGAGCATGGGGCGAGAGCATCCCAAAAAAACGGCCTTCGGATCAAGGATAAGTTTTCGCCCCGCATGTCGGTCAGCCGCATTCCGGTCACGGCGGAGCTGAAAGCGGAGGACAAGTACGACGTGATCTTCGTCGTCCTGCGCTATACACAGCTCGACGCGATCCTCGATACCCTGCGGACGAATCCGACAAAGAATATCGTCTTTGTGGGAAACGACATGCGCGCAAGTGCGCTGAGCGCTTCGCTGCCGGAGAAAAACGTGATGTTTGCCCTGGCGTCCTCGGATGGCCATCGGGAGCGGAAGTATGTGGCGTCCGTCGACCTCAAAAAGCTCAAGGGCAACACGGCCTATTTAAGCCGACTGATCGACGCTAATATCGAGGGCTACCGCGCGATCAAAAACGCGGGACATGAAATTTTGCCGAAGGACAACGTGGAGTTTGAAGGCGCGGCGTACCACAAGACCTGTCTGCGCTTTTTTAAGCTCATGTCCGCCACGAGCCTCGGAAAGATCTGGGCGTCCGACCACGCGATGAACGCGGTCGACGAAATGAGCGCGCTGAACCGCGATTTGAAGGCCTTCTTCGATGAAAACGGCGCGAAATATCCCGTGTGGCAGGAGCTTGAGCAGGAAGTCGCAAAATACCTGAAGTGAACAAAGGGGAAGCGCCCGTCATTTGGCGAGCGCTCTTTTTTGCCCGCTCACGGAAAAATCAGACTCCGGCGAGGCGTCGGTGAATTTTTCGACAGATATTGCCAAAGCGGATGATCCATGACTGATACTGGGAGCGCCCGGACAAAAAATGTTTGGGCACTCTTACTGTATGAATAAATTGTAATTTTCCCATGATTAAGAAGTAAATATTGTAAAGGAAACTTGACAAGATGGGTGTGTCATGCTATAGTAAGTTTGTAAAGGAAACTTGTCATGCAAGGAGGCGCTTTTTTGAAGAATAAAGTTGAGCAGTTACGAAAGGAGCGAGGATTAAATCAAGACGATTTTGCAAAAATGCTTCGTGTTTCAAGACAAACCATTAGTTCAATCGAAACAGGAAAGTATAATCCATCATTGGAATTAGCTTTTGCAATTTCAGACTTTTTTGGTAAACGGATTGAAGAAATCTTTATCTATGAAAGAGGTGCAGAAAATGAAAAAGAGTAATTTGATAACCGGGATACTATATGTGCTTTTCGGTGTGGTTTGTTTGATTGTTGCGCTATTGATTGAAACAAAGTTAGAGGGCATTTTATGGGGCTTTGCTGGCGCAGGTATCTTCCCTGGAATTATGATGATATGCAAATATTTTTATTGGAGTTCCCCCAAGAATAAAGAGCAATACGAAGAACGTTTGGAGAATGACCGAATTGAGCAACATGACGAGTTGAAAACAAAAATTAGAGATAGAGCCGGAAGATATGCTTACGGCATAGGACTGGTGGTTATTTGTTTCTCTATTTTGGTTTTCAGTATTCTCGGAGCATTGGAAGTTATCGACAATGCTCGCATGATCATACTCTATCTCAGCGGATATTTAATGTTTCAAATTATCACAGGAATTATCATTTTTAATAAGTTGATGAAAAAGTATTAAGGGAAATCCCTTTAGGAACTAAAGGGCGCACTGCTATACTCTCCTATCGGGAGTATAGCACAAGGGATGATGACGGGAATGTGGAGGATAGCGGAACTCTGTTGCTGCGCATGGTGTGCTGCACAAGGCGCTGCAGCAGGCGGTGGCAATCGGTTATCTGCGCTTCAATCCTGCCGATGCCTGCAAGCTGCCTCGCGTGGAGCATAAGGAGATCAAGCCGCTGGAGGGGTGAAAACAGAAAAAAGGAGCGGAGCTGCGCCCCGCTCCTTTGCTATCTACAAATCGAAGTCCAAGCAATTTTTCCTTTAAACGCGGATATTATCTTCATCAATCGATAACACCGCTCATCACATCACGATACGTCTTATCCAAAAGCTCGTGTAAATCCGATGTGTCCGCCTGATAGCGTTCATTATTGATCGAAATGGTATCTTCATCCAGTTCAACAGGGATATCTTTGTCCGATATTTGAATCCAAAAATAGTAAAAGCTATCCGACATCCTGTCTACTTGATCCGTTGTTTCCTGCACATCCAGTTCATTGATAGCACGCACGATCTCTTTCATTCGGTCATCGTTTGTCACCATATAATTCGGCTCATTTTGAGGGTAAATTTTAAAACTGATATAGTTTGCGTTTTCGGCGTCGAGCGGAAGTGCGCTGCGATCGTGGCAAAAATAGGCGATAGCCGAGACGATCAGGATCAAACCGAAAATGCAAAAAAGTTTTTTCTTCATCGCTGGCAGCCCCCTTGAATACTGTTTTTAAATTCACTGATATTTTAAGTATATCATGCAAAAGCAGCCGCAGCAACTTTTTCAAGGCAGTTGTGCGCTTTTGGAGTTTTCACGCATTTTCGCACTGCGCATTTCGCTCTTAAAAGTTGCAAAAAAGCCTTGAAATCATACGATTTCAAGGCTTTTAGCTGGTCGGAGTGTAATTATAGGATCTCAGAAAATACAGATATATCAATGGTTTGCTGGTGGTCAGCAAGAGGTATTCATCCTAAATTGAACGGTCAAGCACAGTGACCTGTGTGATCACATCACGCAGACGGTCAGAGCCAACCATATATTCAAGGACTTCATCAGAGGTATCACAGAGTTTTTCAGTATCTTCGCGGTATGCCATGGAAATACTGATTCTTCCGTTGCTGCGAGGCGTAATGCTATATAGATTTTCGTTCCACATGAATTCGACCTCTCCATGCCATTTCATACATGTTTTGAAGTCGCTGATGCTGACAAAACGATTCTGCTCTGAAGGGATATCTGGAGAAACTGTGTTTTTCATCATATTGCAGGCCTCCCGCCATTGCTTAAACTCTGGTGCTCCATTCGGATAATTGATTGCAGGCTGTGGGTCGGGATATCCCGCAGGATTATTCCAATGAATTGGATGATCGTGCGGATTGGTATGTGCCCATGGTTGCTTATGATCTGTATAGTGCCGTTCTGTTACTGCACGCCCATCCTCACCGATCTTGGTGTCAACACGGTACCCGTTCTTATATGTTGTCTTTATTTCTCCCGGTTTACCTAAAAATCGCTGATCTTGCGGTTTGTTTGGGTTTGGACGCCACTTTCCACCATAAGCGCTGCCGCCGCCCTTATAAGTGCCGCCGATCAAGTATGGCTCTATTGTATCACATTCAGGTCGATATGTCTCGCCGATTTTGAAAGCGTCGAGATCTTCTGACTTGTAATTTCTCTCATAGCTCATATATCTCCACGAGCTGCGCTCAAAATCCACATACACGATGTCTCCCCGCATTTCAGAAAACGGTGTGTTATAACAAATAATTTTTTCCGGCTCAATACGCCGAAGCATTTCATTGTAGGGAACAACGCACTGACGGCCTGCATATATGCATTAGGAATGGGAATGCTCTCTTTCTCTATAAAATTAGAGAGGGAGAGCATAATAGTCTGCCACGGATAAAGGTATTCATCCTGCTTGGATTTGAAGCAGGATGTAGTAATAATCTCATAGCTTGATACTTCACCATGCGAAAGAAAGTATGACAAAAGATGGGTTTTGCCGACTCCCGCTTCTCCAAGAATTACGAAAGACCGTGCATGCTTTGATGTATGCATACGCGAAAACAAATGGAGTAAATACTGTAGCTGATTCTGCCGTCCAACAAGAAAGTCATCGTTAATTTCGCCGTTTTCCGATTGCTCATTCCACTCTTTCATAATGGAATAGTACAATTCTGAAGTATCCTTGAGTGGCGCAATACCAAGCGTATCAGCCATAGCCTTGTGCAGGCCGCGGTAGATCAACGCCGCCCGGTTGTAATCCTTCTGTGCGCGATAGAACCGCATCAGAGAAATGGAAACCGTTTCGCACAGAGGTTCTTCCTGCAAATATTTTCGCCAGAGGGCCTCGGCCTCGCCGTCTCTTCCTTCAGAAAGGCAGAATTCGGCCCGCTTGTCAAGCTGTTGCAAATAGGCCTCACGCAAGGAAGTACGCGTCCGCTCCAACCATTCCTCATATTCATAGCAGTTCGGAACGCTAAACCCTTTCAGAAACTCTCCCTGATAAGCCTCGACATCCACAGCTTTGAGAAATTCATCGACATCAATGTAAAATCCAAGTTCTGGATTAAGTTGAATTGCGCTACGCCCTGCGGGAACCACAAGCTCAATCGGTACAACCTTTTTTAGATGATAGAGATTATCGCGCAAGTGTCGGCGGGCAAGCTCATTGTCTTCCCCTCCCCAGAGGAGGCCTGTCAGCTCATCTCTTGTTGCCTTTTTGTGCACCAGCAGATAAAAAAGAAGTCCCTGCGCCTTTTTTAAGCAAATTCTTATGGGTGTGCCATTGCACTCAATATGCGCGTAACCGAGCAGAAGCGCTTTGATAATTGTGTCTTCCATCACACTATCCCCTCAAAAAAGTAGTCTGATTTAATATACAACATTATCGTCACGTTTCCGTCACTTGTCAAACATCCAAGTGACGGAAATCTACAGCTTATAAAAAAGGCGCAGATGGCTTTCTGACAAAATGTGTTAGAAAGCGTTATTTTGCGCCTTCCGATTACCGCCAGCAGGCTAGAAAAAAGTCCTGAAATCGTAAGATTTCAGGACTTTCTGGTTGCGGAGGCATGACTCGAACCTACGTCCTCCGGGTTATGAGGGCGATACAGCCATTTTTAGAGCGTATAAACGCTTGAAATACGTACATTTGTAATCTCGTTTTGTTTTGATTGGATTGCCGTAAAGGCTTGTCCCAAGGTTCTCATAGCTTCAACGTCTGGTGGAGAAACATTACCAAGAAGAAATTGTCTGCAAACCTGTACAGCAACAGAGAAATTCGCCTTGCAAGGGTGTTTTGTTTTGAATTTCTGAATGACTACGTGTGAGGTAATCAATTCAGAGAAGTTGTACATGATAAGCCTGGCATAAATCTCCTGCGTAATGTTCCCTCTTTTTCGGCTTCTTTTAATTTTCGGCCTTGGTCTCGCAGTACAGGCAGCGGTAGGTGCGCGTGCTCTCTTCGGTCAGTGTGAAGACCTGCGGCAGCTCCTGCTCAACGGAGGTGATGCAGCGGGGATTCTTGCAGCGGATGACGTTGGTGATGCGCTCGGGCAGCTTGAGCTGGCGCTTTTCGATGCGCTTGCCGTCCTTGATGATGTTGACGGTGATGCCGGGGTCGACATAGCCGATGACATCCCAGTCAAGGTCGAGCACCTGGTCGATCTTGATGATGTCCTTGCGGCCGAGCTTGCCGCTCGAAACGTTCTTGAGCAGTGCGACGGAGCAGTCGAGCTTGTCAAGGCCGAGGATGTTGTAGAGCTCCATCGCCTTGCCGGCGGAGATGTGGTCGATAACGATACCGTTGGAAATAGCGTCGATGATCATGTGTAAGTCCCTCCCTTATTCAATACCAAGCAGCTTGAGGATGAGCGCCATGCGGATGAAACGGCCGTTGCGGACCTGCTTGAAGTAGCAGGCGCGGGGATCGTCGTCCACGGCGACGGAGATCTCGTTCACGCGCGGCAGCGGGTGCAGGATGCAGAGATCCTTCTTGGCGTTGCGCAGCTTCTCCGGGGTGAGGATGTAGCTGTCCTTCAGACGGAGGTAGTCTTCCTCGTTGAAGAAGCGCTCGCGCTGAACGCGGGTCATGTAGAGAATGTCGAGCTCGGGCATGACGGCTTCGAGGTCGGTCGTCTGCTCGTAGGGGATGTTGTTCTTCTTGAGCGCCTCGTTCTTCACATAGCTGGGGAGCTTGAGCTCCTCGGGGGAGATGAGAACGATCTTGATGCCGGTGTAGCGGCTCAGGGCGCTGATGAGGGAGTGGACGGTGCGGCCGAACTTGAGGTCGCCGCAGAAGCCGACGGTCAGGTCATTGAAGCGGCCCTTTTCGCGGTTGATGGTGAGAAGGTCGGTCAGCGTCTGGGTGGGGTGGTTGTGACCGCCGTCGCCCGCGTTGATGACGGGGACCTCAGAGTGCATGGAGGCGACCAGCGGCGCGCCCTCCTTGGGGTGACGCATGGCGATGATGTCAGCATAGCAGCTGACAGTGCGCACCGTGTCGGAAACGCTCTCGCCCTTGGCGGCGGAAGAGCTGCTTGCGGACGAGAAGCCCAGCACCTTGCCGCCAAGACCGAGCATCGCGGACTCAAAGCTCAGGCGCGTGCGGGTAGAGGGCTCAAAGAAGAGCGTTGCGAGGATCTTGCCGTCGCACTTGTGTGCGTAGGCGTCGGGGTGGTCGATGATGTCGTTGGCCGTGGCGACCATATCGTCAATCTCCTGGGTGGTCAGCTGCAAAATGTCGATCAAATGCTCCATGTTAGTTCTTTCCTCCGATCCAAGATTCATCCGACGGGTTGTTGCGAAACTGAATGAGCCGCGCAACGTCCTCGGGGTGGATGTAATTTTGCTTCGCCGCTACGTCGGCGATGACGTCAAAGTTGGTCAGGCTGTGGTTCTTCACGTTGGCGGCGGCAAGGCGGTCAAGTCCCTTCTGCATCCCATAGGTGAAGATGCTCGCAATGCCCAGCACCTCCGTGCCCGCTTCACGCAGGACGTTCACAACGTCCAGAACGCTTCCGCCGGTGGAGATGAGGTCCTCGATGACGACGACCTTCTGGCCCGGCTCAAGGCGGCCCTCGATCTGGTTCTGGCGGCCGTGGTCCTTGCCGGACGAGCGCACATAGCCCATGGGAAGGCCCATCATGTGGCCGACGATGGCGGCGTGGGCGATGCCCGCCGTGCTCGTGCCCATCAGCACCTCCGCGTCGGGATAGTCTGCGCGGATGACCTCGCACAGTGCGCTTTCCACCTGCGTGCGCACCTCGGGCGCGGTCAGGATCAAGCGGTTGTCGCAGTAAACGGGACTCTTGATGCCGCTGGCCCAGGTGAAGGGCTCGTTCGGGCGAAAGAATACCGCACGGATGGAGAGCAATCCCTCCGCAATGCTGCGTTCCAAATGCTCCATTTCTATCTCTTCTCCTTTCAAAATGTCAGTTTGTTGACAGAATTAGCGTTTCCAATGCCTCCGGGGTTTCGGCGATCTGGTCAGCGCCGACGGCGGTCAGCTCCTCGCGGCTGCCGTAGCCGTAGAGCACGCCGATCACGTCGAGTCCCGCCATGTGCGCGCCGATGACGTCGTGCTCGCGGTCGCCGACCATGACGGCGCGGGAAAGATCGTTGCAGCCCGCCGCCTTGAGCGCGGCCTTGACGACGCTCACCTTTTTGCCCGCTTCCTTGTCGCCCGCGGGCGCGCCGCAGATGGCGTCGAAGTAGGGCGCAAGACCGAAGTGCTCCAGAATGCGCTCAGCCATGATGTCGAGCTTCGACGTGGCAACGAAAAGGCGCTTGCCCTTGCTTTTGAGATGCGCGAGCAGCGCGGGAATGCCGGGGTAGGGGGCGTTGTCGAGCCAGCCGTCTTTCTGGTAGTATTCGCGGAATTTCGCGACCGCGGCATCGACATTCTCCGCGCTCACAAAACGCGCGAAGGTCTCGCTGAGCGGCGGGCCGACGAAGAACGACAGCTCGCGCCAGTCGCGCTCGATGCCAAATGCGCGCAGGGCATACTGCCCGGCCTTCATGATGCCGGGGCCGGAATCGGTCAGCGTGCCGTCTAAATCAAAAAGAATGATATCGCGGCGCATTGCTCAGCCCACGAACTCGCTGACGCAGCGGCGGTAGGCGGCGACGGGGTCCTCCGCCTGCGTGATGGGGCGGCCGACGACGATGTAGTCCGAGCCGATCTCGCGCGCCTTTGCGGGCGTGGTGATGCGCACCTGGTCGTCCGCCTTTGCGTCAGCAAAGCGGATGCCGGGGGTGACGGTGAGGAAGTTCTTCGTGCAGGTCTCGTGGATGCGGCCGGCTTCAAGCGGAGAGCAGACCACGCCGTCGAGCCCGGCGAGTCTTGCGTTTTTGGCATAGTCGATGACCACATTCTCAAGCGGGGCGTGAATGCCGATCTCTTCCTCCATGCTCTGCTGGCTGGTGGAGGTGAGCTGCGTGACAGCGATGAGGAGCGGGCGCGTGCCGTCCGCGCGGGTGAGACCCTCAAGCGCGGCGCTCATCATGGCGCGCGTACCCGCGGCGTGGAGGTTAACCATGTCCACATTGAGGGAGGAGAGCACGGCCATCGCTTTTTTCACGGTGTTGGGGATGTCGTGCAGCTTGAGATCGAGGAAGATCTTATGGCCGCGCGCCTTGATCTCGCGCACGATGGACGGGCCTTCGGCGTAGAAGAGCTCCATGCCGATCTTCACAAAGGGCTTTTCGCCGGTGAAGTGATCGAGAAACGCGAGGGTCTTTTCCTTGCTGTCAAAATCCAGCGCAATGATAACGTCCTTACCCATGGTGGGCACCTCCTATGATGTCGTTCAAATCGTTGATGTTGTATTTCTGCATGACGCGGGGCAGGTCCTCGACGATGCGGCGGCAGGCGAAGGGGTTGACAAGGTTGGCAGCGCCTACCTCGACCGCCGTTGCGCCCGCGAGCATCAGCTCGATGACGTCCTCGGCGCTCATCACGCCGCCGAGACCGACGATAGGGATGCGCACCGCTTCGTAGACTTGCCAGACCATGCGCACGGCGAGCGGGAAGATCGCCGGGCCGGACATACCGCCCGTGCCGTTGGCAAGCAGCGGACGCTTCGTTCTGGGGTCGATGCGCATGCCCATCACGGTGTTGATGAGGCTGATGCCGTCCGCGCCTGCGTCCTCGCAGGCCTTGGCAATGTCCGCAATGCTTGTGACGTTGGGCGAGAGCTTGACGATGATGGGCTTTTTGACCGCGTCCTTCACCGCGCGCGTGACCGCTGCGGCAGCCTTCGGATCAGTGCCGAAGCTCATGCCGCCGCCGTGGACGTTGGGGCAGGAGATGTTCACCTCGAGCCAGCCAACCTGCGGACAGGTGTCGAGCTTCTGGCAGACCTCGACGTATTCATCGAGCGAAAAGCCGCTGACATTTGCCATGACGGGCTTGCGGAACACACGCGCGAGCTTGGGAAGCTCCTCGGCGATGACCGCGTCTATGCCGGGATTCTGAAGTCCCACGGCGTTGAGCATGCCGCTCTGCATTTCAGCGATGCGCGGCTGGGGATTGCCGAGACGCGGCTCGCGCGTCGTTCCCTTGAACGAGAACGTACCGAGGCAGTTGATGTCGTACAGCTCCGCGAACTCGTACCCGTAGCCGAAGGTGCCGCTCGCGGGAATGATGGGGTTGTCGAGCGGAAGAGAACAGAGTGTGACGTTCGTTTTTACCATTTGATCTCCTCCCTTCCGAATACGGGACCCTCGCGGCAGACGCGCTTGGGGCCGTTCACCGTGTCGATCGTGCAGCCCATGCACGCGCCGAAGCCGCAGCCCATGCGCGCTTCCAGACTGATCTGACCGGGCTTGTCCGTCTTTGCGCAGAGCGCCTTGAGCATCGGCATCGGCCCGCAGGCGCAGACGGTGTCGAACCGCTCGGGCAACGCGTCGATCACAAAGCCGCGCGTACCGCGGCTGCCGTCCGCCGTTGCGATGACAGTCTGCACGCCGAGCGCCTTGAATTCATTTTCGTAAAAAACATCCTCCGCAGTGTTGAAACCCAGAACGGCGACGGGCGTTTTGCCCGCGGCAAGAAGGCGCTTTGAAAGGCCGAAGAGCGGCGCGACACCGATGCCACCGCCCGCAAGGAGCGTCGTTTCGCCGCAGGCGGCAACATCAAAGCCGTTGCCGAGACCGGAGAGCGCATCCAGCATCTGCCCTGGCGTGCAGCGAGAGAGCCAGTCCGTTCCGCCGCCGACTACTTTATATAGGAGCGTGACGCTCTTTTCATCCCAGTCGCAGATGGAGATGGGCCTGCGCAGGAAGAATCCGGGCAGGCGAAGGTCGAGGAACTGACCCGGCGCGGTGATGGCCGAGGTGTCGCCCTCGAGCTTCAAGCGGTAGACGCCAGAGGCGATGGGGGCGTTTTCCGCGATGGTGTAAGTTACTTCGATCAAAGCATATCCTCCTTCCAGACGATCTCGCCGCCGATCATCGTCAGCTTGCACGCACCGGTGAGGCACGTGCCGGCGAAGGGCGTCGCGCGCCCCATGGTCAGAAATGCTTCGGGGTCGACAGTGTAGGTTTTATTGAGGTCAAATACGGTCAGGTCGGCGGGCTGGCCGACAGCAATCTCTGTGCCGCAGCCGAAGCGGCGCATCGGAGAGGTGTGCATCAGCTCGACGAGCTTTTCAAGCGGCAGGATTCCCTTTTTCACAAGATGCGTGTAGCTTGCGGCAAAGGACGTTTCCAGTCCGACAACGCCCATGGCGCTCTTTTCAAGGCCTTTGCTCTTCTCCTCGCGGCTGTGGGGCGCGTGGTCGGTGATGAGCATGTCGATCGTCCCGTCCAGAAGGCCCTCGATGAGCGCGTCGCGGTCGGCCTGATCGCGCAGGGGAGGATTCATCTTGAAGCGTCCGTCCTCCTGTAAATAGTCCTGCGTGAAGGCGAGATAGTGCGGCGCTGTTTCGCATGTCACGTCCACGCCGCGGCGCTTGGCCGCGCGGATGACCTCGACGCTTTCCTTGGTCGAAACGTGGCAGACGTGGTAGGCGCAGCCCGTTTCCTCGGCAAGCTTCACGTCGCGTGCGATCTGCCCCCACTCGCTCTCCGCGCAGATACCGCGGTGCCCGTGGGCGCGGGCATACGCGCCGTCGTGGATGTAACCACCGCGAAGCAGGGCGTTGTCCTCGCAGTGCGCGGCAAGGATCTTGCCGAGATGTCGGCACTCGGCCATCGCCTGGCGCATCATGCTCTCGGACTGCACGCCGCGCCCGTCGTCGGAAAAGGCGATGACGTCTGGTGCCATGCCCGCAAGGTCTGCAAGCCGCTCGCCCTTTTCGCCGACCGTGATCGCCCCATAGGGATGGACATGAACGAGGGCGTCCTTCTCGATGAGCGCGCGCTGGAGCGCGAGCGATTCGGCGCAGTCGGGCACGGGGTTCAGGTTCGGCATGGCGGCAATGTGAGCGAAGCCGCCGTGCGCGGCGGCCAGTGTGCCGGAGCGGATGGTTTCCTTATAAGAAAATCCCGGCTCACGAAGATGAACATGAACATCAACGAAACCGGGAAACAAAACCATATTAGAAATATCAATAACAATAGTATCATTGGAAGGGGAAACACCATCACCAATAGAAACGATCTTTCCGTCCGAAAGAAACACGTCCGCCAAATGAAACACGCCCTGCGAGAAAAACTTTGCATTCTTCAGAAGATAGCGCACTTTCATTTCCTCCTTGTGTTGTTTTCGGTGCATTATACGGGATAATCTGACGAATGTCAAGAGCAAAAGCTTCGGGAAAACGATATCGTCAGCGGCAGAAATAACAGCACAAGCGTAGCCACAATCAAAAAGCTTTGCGATGGATATTGCCACATGCGTTACAAGAATGCTTGGACGATACACTGGTGGAATGAGATCTGCTCTTTTTGGCATTCGGACCTTTCTGCGATTTTTATATGAGACCGGGATCACTGCGTATAATTTTTGTAAAGCACTTCCGGAATTTGTTTGCCCTCGGAAGAATTTTCACGAAGGATTTTCCTGTGATGAATTGGAACCTCTTCGATAAAAAGTTTCAAATTTTTTAGGAAAGACGAGCAATAAAAAGTATCCGAGAGCGTAGAGCCCACCATAAAGCAGGCCAAATCAGCCGAGAATTGAGTTCAAATCCTTCCTGACACTCTTAAATGCCCTTGTGTATCTATAAAACACGCTTTGAAAAAACAGGGCATAAAAACGCTGAAACCCCTGATTTCTCAGGGGTTTCAGGTGAGTGTATCTATTTTGGTCACTCAAGATGTCATAACTCAACACTATAGATTTTTTGAAATTTGCTTTAAAAAACGTCGTATGACAGCAAGAAAAACTTGATGCACAGAACTCACTTGTCTTTTGATTCTTCAGTTGTGTCAGAGACTGCTCCTTCCAGCAGATCTGTCACTACCTGATTAAGCTGTGCGGCATTCTTAGCAGTAATGACCGGCGTGTCTGACTGGGACTCAATGTCTTTTCTGGTTCGTCCAGCCACCTGACCGCCCGCCTTGGCAACTGCCAAATTCTCTTGGAAGGTCGTTGGTTTGCGATCTCTTGAAAACTGAGTGGTAGTGGCCTCCGCCAGCATATTCAGTACCAGTTCCAGCGTAGTCATGTTATCACGAAGGTTTTCCTTTTTCAAGCCCTTCAGATTTTTGTACTGCCGGGTGGACATGCCAGACCAGGCTCGGGATATCTCGTCCGTGAGGATGGCGTACTCTACGCCTTTCTGCACACCGCGGGCATCCCATTCATCCGTCAGTTCTTTACGGACCTGGATGGCCTGCAGCCGCTGATTGATCCACTCACGGCTGTAACCCTTCTTGAGATAGGTTTCCAGAGCGCGGTCAATGGTCAGCTCCGGGTCGATGGTCTCCTCGATACGCTCTCGACCGACCTGTGCCAGCCACAACTTGAACGGTTCTGCCTTCGGGGAAGGAATAGACTGGATGATTCGGAGAAGCTGCTCGGTATCGGCTACATCGGTCAGACGGCGTTTTCCGTCTGCGGCAGTCATTTTCAAACCGTTACAACTTGTAACGGTTTCATTTCCTTCATCCTTCAAGCGTTTTTTTAGGACACGCCAGTAAGTTTGGGGATTAGGGCTATCCGTTAGGACCGCAACGACATCGACGATAGAAAAGTACCATTCTTCCTTTTCCTCATCCCATGCGGTTCGAATACGCTTGTCTTCGAACAGTTGGATATTATCGTTTTGTGCCATTTGAATCACCTCGTTCTGTCATGAATTCTTTCAAAAGTCCTTGGCAGCCCTCCAGCACATCCCGCCAGGTTGCCTCGAAATCCTCGGTGTACCACGGGTCTGCTACATTGCCTGGACGGGCGGTATGATCCATCAGGAGGGACATCTTTTCGGCATAGTCGCCGCCGCAGATACGGTACATATCCCGGAGGTTGGCCTGGTCCATGCCGATCAGGAGATCGTATTCGTCGTAATCCCGATTTGTCAACTGCCGTGCGGCATGGCCTTCGCAGGAGATCCCATGCTCGGCCAGCTTGCGCCGTGCCGGAGGATAGACTGGGTTGCCGATCTCCTCCCGACTGGTAGCCGCTGATTCGATATGAAATTGCGATGCCAGTCCCGCCTTTTTTACCAAGTCCTTCATCACGAACTCGGCCATGGGGCTGCGGCAGATATTGCCATGACAGATAAACAGGATCCTCTTCATACTGCGTTCTCTCCGAAATCTCATCGTTGCCCTCATTATACCACACATCGACCTTTTCGTCGAGAACACTTTCCAGATACGCAGAATCCTCGATCATTCGCAGAAGCTCCGCCTTGGATAGATTCCGTGCTGTAGCCTGCCGGATGTACCAGCGGCGCTCCTCTGCGGGCAGCTCTGCCTCCATGATCACAACGTTCTGTGTCCAATTCAAGTGAAGCGCTTCGCCAAGCAGTTCCGGCGTGCCGCTGTACAACTGCCAGAAATCCCGCATCCGGCGCACATTGCGCGGAGAGAAGCCGGTCATATCCGGGTATTGTTCTTTTATGAACTCCGCAGCAGCTACCGCTGCACCCTTTTCCGAGTGGGCACAGACGGCCTTGCCGATTTCGCAGTACAGCTCCATCTGCGGCAGATCTGCTTTCATGACAGATTTCAGTGTGGCAAACATTGTGCTGTAGTCCACAGCCTTTCGGATATTCATAGTTTCTCCTTTCCGGCGCACAGCGCCTGATTCAACGCTCAAAGCAGAGAAAAGCACGGTAACATCGCCGTGTTTTTCTCTGCCTTGACCTGTTTCAGATAACTTGTACGATCTGCTCCCAGAGCAGTATGTGCTTTTCATCAATGGCCCGGTTGTCGTGGTAATGGCCGAACAGCCAGTAGTGATACGACATTTTCTGTCCTCCGTTTTTCGAGATTTGGTGGTGAAGCAAATCTCGAAAACGGAGGGCCACGGCAGCGTGGCAAAGGAGCCCCAAAATGCAAAAAAGCTCCCGGAGCGCAATGGCTCCGGGAGCAGGACGCAATATTAGAATGATGGGCTGTCTGCGGCGCAGGAGGGCCGTACAGATCTGTACACAAGGGGCGCAAACCGGCCTTGTGGTGACAAACGGCGTAATATCGTCTCCTGTACAGCAAAAAAATCACCCGCCCGCATCATCTATCGGACGCATCCGATAACCAATGATAACGGGCGGGCAACCTCAACCGTGACCTGCTGGACAACCTGCTGTATGACTTTTCTATGACCTCAACTGCAACCTACTGCGCAGCCTCCTGTACGACCTCCTCCACAACCTCTGGAGCAACCTACTGCGCAACCTCTGCTACAACCTCCGGAGCGACCTCAATCAGCTCTCATTTTATGTGCAAATACTTCTTAATGACCTCGGCATGCTCTAACGCCAGATAGGGCTTTGCCGTCGTATAGTATGTCTGCGCCATAGAGAGGTTTCCTTGGAACCCCATGGCGAGGATTGCATACATGTTCAGTTCGCTGTCCTTCGGGTCGAAGCGCAGAGCATCAATGGCTGTCTTTTGTGCCAGAATATAATCCTTGCACTCCATCTTCAGGCGGACATATCCCTTGGTAATCTGCAGGTACAGAGACTGATAGTACATGGATAGCTGCATCAGCCACAGTTCATGTTCGCATCTTGGGAGTAACTGTCCCTTATACATATCGACTGCACTGTGGTAGAGGGAATGCCGCATATCCGGGTTTTCTTCTGTTTTCAACTGAATGCAGGCATCCTCAAAACGGTCGAAATCCGTATGGATATTGAAGTTGGGATTGATCTGGAATGTACCATTCTTCCCGATGACCAGTTTGTCGAGCCCGATGACGGAAAGAGTACGCCGCAGGCGGTAAACGATATTATTGACGACCTTATATGGCGAATCGAGTTCGTCGTATGGGCAGATGATCTCTGCCAGTGTGTCAACCGAGAAATTCTTTTTGTGGTTCAGAATGAGATATGCCAGGAGCGGGTAGCACTGGTCCGCTTTAATATCTTCTCCGGTCAATGTCCCTTTGGAGCTGATGATCTCCATGCCGCCAAAGAAATTGATATGGATGTCCTCCGGATTGTACTTGGAGGCTTTTGTTGCTGCCAATAGGGACTGCTGCTGTTTGATTTCGTTGAGCTCTACAACCACTGCATAGGAGGCGATGAATAGGAAAACTGGGTCATCCGTATAGCGGGTTGGATCGTCCACGGCAATGAATCCCTGATTAATCCGCTTGGAGAATGGTGCCGCCAGCAGTGTAGTCACCCCATATTCCCGAAAGAAGGCTGCTTCATCTGGATAGACTTTCTCTAATCTCTGCAAGTCAGAAATCACGACCGGTTTATTGGCCCGAAGTGCTTTCCTCCATCTCGGGAACTTCTCCATGGGTAGGCACTGGAGCATATCCCTTTGCGCCGGCACACCATCTTTGCACCATTCATAGGTAATAACGCCGATTCCCAGATCCCAGTCAGCTTCCACCACAGAGGCTCTTGATGCGCCATAAAACTCAGCCGCACCCTTCAGAAGGCAACTGATGATAGCGTCTGAATCCTCGGTGTTTCGCAGACTGGCCTCCAATACGCTCATTCCACGATGAAACGCACTGCATTCAACAAGCGGTATGGTTTCCTGCATGATTTCGCTGCTCATGAATATGCCCCCTTTGATTTGTAAAAAAATACAGAGACCGTCCAATGTAACTCGGGCAGCCTCTGCTGTGAGCCGCACAGTATGGCTGAGCGGTTATGTACTATACGATTGTCTTGATGAATGCAGCAAGCGCCTCGCGCTGATCCTCCTTGAGAGCCGCAACACTATCATCTAATTCACTCTTGGCGTTAGGTGAATTTGCCGTATCGTTCTCCGTAAAGAACTGCGCCAGTGTGATTCCGCAAGCGTCACAAATCGCATTTACCGTTGGCAGGGACGGTTGGTTATTTCTCTTGAAGATATTGCTGATCGTTGTCTGCGACAGGCCGGATTCCTGCGATAATCGATAAATAGTCCATCCACGCTCGGCCATCAGCTGCCGGATTCGGTTTTGTGCATTGAACATATATACCACCTACTATGTTATTAGTTTACACCTCATTTGATTATCCTTGTAGAACTCATCAGTACGGTATATGGCAATCAAATGATGTGTACTTTGTGGTGATATACTATGCAATTCCGGCGTATTACCCAGAGTTAGAACTGCAAGTTGTTTTTCTCTCAGGCTTCAATGCAAATCACCTCTATAAAGCAAAATCCCGCAAGGCATGGATTATACACCGATGCCTTGCGGTTTCTCTGTACTTACAAATGTGTTATTTCAGGGAATGGTCACTCACGGGTCAGCCGACGAATATTACCGATGATGAGCATTAAGTCATCGTCATTCAGCTTTCGCAATTCTTCAATGGCCGTTTGCAGGAGTGCGGGATTTTCTTCGGATTCATCGAAGAATTGGCTTGGTGTAATATCAAAATAGTTACAGATTTGAAGAAACTCTGCCATAGGTGGCAACGATTTGCCAGAGGATATGTTATAAACATAGCTTCTGCTATGCCCGAGATCATAACTCATTTGATATTCAGAGACACCCTTTTTTAATCTCAGCTGAGTAATTCGATCACGCACGAATTGTGTGTCCATATGATATTCACCACCTATCTATAATTATTTTAGGTGATGGCCGAAGAAAAATGACCCACGATTTTACGCCGTTTGACTTGGAGACATACATGTGTTTATGCTATAATACAGAAAATTATGTTTTTTGCTCTGCGGTTCAAGTCATTTATCGAATTGTGTTTGTTTATAGCGTATCAAAAGTGTTTTAACCCGCATTGCATTGCAACAAAAAAACGAGTGCCACGGGCACTCGTTCAGGCGTCGCTTCTTTTCGTGAAGTATCTAACTTGAGGATAGCTCACATGTTGCTTTCGACTCCGACTATCAGCCAACATCTACATGAGGATAGAAATTGCAGCGGCTTTTGAAAACTCTGTATTGATTTTTCTGCGCGAGGTGATATAATCGGTATATACCGAAAACAAAGGAGGAAGGCGTCCATGCCAAGACCGCCACGGTGCCGTCGGATTTGTGACGTACCACGAGTCGATAAATTCTGCCCCAACGGGGGCAAGGATGTCGAGCCGATCCTGCTGACGCTGGACGAGTACGAGGCCATTCGGCTGGTTGACTTGGAGCAGCAAACCCATGAGCAGTGTGCCGCACAAATGGACATTTCCCGCTCTACCGTGCAGGAGATTTACGAAAGCGCACGACGCAAGATCGCAGCGTGTCTTGTCCACGGGAAACCGCTGCACATCACCGGGGGAAACTACCGTATCTGCGGAGGACAGGAGGCAGCCCACTGCGGCCGCTGCTGCCGGACGCAGAGAGGCAACACGGAAAAATTCAACAAAAAATGCAAAGGAGATTCCATTATGAAAATTGCAGTCACCTATGAAAACGGTCAAATCTTTCAGCATTTCGGCCACACTGAACAGTTCAAGCTTTATGAAGCTGCGGACGGCAAAATCACTCATGCGGAAGTCGTTGACACCAATGGCAGCGGTCACGGCGCACTGGCAGGCTTCCTGATGCAGCACGGTGTAGACACTTTGATCTGCGGAGGCATCGGCGGCGGTGCGCAGGCAGCTCTGGCCGAGGCGGGTATCAAGCTCTACGGCGGTGTCAGCGGGGACGCTGACGCAGCGGTGAGCGCATTGCTCAGCGGAAATCTGGGCTACAATCCCAATGTTCACTGTGACCACCATGACCATGCGCACGGCGAAGCTGGTCAAACCTGCGGTGACCACGGCTGCGGTAAGCATAGCTGCCATTGATGATATGAAGCGCACACTGACACAGCTTCCGTTCTGGCCATCCTTGACCGAGCAGGAGCAAGAAACGCTGCGCCGAAGTGCCTTTGTCCGTCATTATGAAAAGGGCGCGTTCATACACAGCAGCGACAACGAATGTCTCGGAATGATGTTCGTCCTTTCCGGCGAGATCCGCACCTATCTTCTCTCCGAGGAGGGACGGGAGGTAACGCTGTTCCGCCTGTATCCGGGCGAACTATGCGTGCTTTCCGCCTCCTGTGTGATCAGTCAGATCACCTTTGATACGCAAATGACCGCGGGAATGGATACGGAGGTTCTGATTATCCCTGCAAATGTCATCGCTGTGCTCAAGGAGCAAAATCTTCATGTCCGCTGCTTCCTCTATGAGTTGGCAACGAAACGATTTTCTGATGTGATGTGGGCGATGCAGCAGATCATGTTCAAGGGTTTGGATCGGCGGCTGGCAGATTTTCTCCTGGCCGAAGCGGAGCGTACCGGCTCCGATACCATACGCATGACCCATGAGCAGATTGCCCAGCACATCAGCTCGGCGCGGGAGGCAGTGGCACGAATGCTCAAAAACTTCTCAGAGGACGGATTGGTGGAGTTGAAGCGCGGCGCGATTACGATGCGTGATACAGACAGATTGAATCACTTAAAATAAAATGTGGTTTTTTTCACTTGGAAAACCACGAATCTGTGCTATACTATAAGCTGAGCGATTATGTACTTATAAAAAGGACACCTATTCTTTTGAATAGATGTCCTTTTTTGTTGTGCCGGGGGCTGTTTTGAATTGGGTCAGATGGCCCAGCTCTGGCTTTCGGTCTGCAGATCCACCATGTGGGTGTACTGGCCGTTCCGGGCATAAAGTGCATCGGGTGCGCCCTGTTCGGCCACCACGCCGTCGGACAGCACCACGATTTTGTCCGCCCCAGCTACGGTGCGCATCCGATGGGCGATGATAAGAACGGTTTTGTGTTTTATGAGCCGGGAAAGAGCCTCCTGAATGGCAGTTTCGTTCTCCACATCCAGACTGGCGGTGGCTTCGTCCAGCAGAATGATGGGCGCATCCTTCAGGAAGGCGCGGGCGATGGAAATGCGCTGACGCTCACCGCCGGAAAGAGCGCAGCCATTCTCGCCGATGTTCGTGTTCCACTTGTCCGGCAGCTTCTCGGCAAATTCCTCGCAGTTTGCCAGCTTTGCCGCCGCAAGGACCTCCTCGTCGGTGGCACCTTTGCGCCCCAGACGGATATTTTCCAGTATCGTATTGTCAAACAGAGTCACATCCTGAAACACGATGGAATACAGGCTCATGAGCTTTTCCGGGTCGATTCGGGAAACATCCATGCCGCCCACGGTGATGCGGCCCTTCTGGTAGTCCCAGAACCGTGCCGCCAGCCGGGAAACGGTAGTCTTGCCGCCGCCGGAGGGGCCCACCAGTGCCGTGACCTCGCCCTGCTTTGCGGTAAAGGAGACATCCCGCAGCACCGTTTCGCCGGAGTTGTAGGCAAAGCCCACATGGTCGAACACGATATCGCAGCCCTGATTGGTCAGCTGCTCGCTGCCGGTCTGCAGGGGAGCGTCCAGAATCTCGTTCATCCGCCCCACATTGGTGCGCATGGCAATGACCGCCGCCAGATTCTGCAATGCGCCCTGCATAGGGTCGTACATCCGGGATGCCGCCATCAGGAACAGAAACAGGGTCAGCACATCGATACTGCCCTGCACCAGCAGCACCGAGCCGGTGAGTGCCACCGACGCAATGCCCAGCTTGAGCACCATGCTCGCAGAGGATACGAACAGCGCTGTTTCCAGCTCTGCCGCAATGGACTGCTTTTCCACAGCCCGAATTTTGCCGGAAAGACCGGACAGATAACGCTGCTCCGCATTGCTGGCCTTCAGGTCGCGGAGGGTTTCGATGTACTCCTGAATGCCGTCCGCACAGGCCATTTTCGCCGCCATGGTCTTGGCCTGCACCTTGTCCTGCACCCGGTAGCTGCCCACCACGATGGCGGCGGATACCGGGATGACCCACAATGCCGCCAGCGCCATACATCCGTTAAAGGCGAACAGGCTCAGGGCAATGAGTACCGTAGAGATGAGGGAACCGAATAGACCGGGGATGAAGTGGGAGCAGTCCTTTTCCAACACCTCGCAGTCTGCCATGATGGTGCTGGTCAGGTCGGCAAGGTCCCGCTTGCCGAAAAAGGACAGGGGCAGCTTGCGCAGTCGTTCCGCAAGGGTCAGGCGGCGGGTGCCGCTCTCTTTATAGGTCGTAAAATAGGTGCCATTGTACTGGAACCATGTGGTCAGCAGGATCAGCGCAAAGCAGGCCGCACACCCCAGCAGATAAAAACCTTTTCTCCCGCTCGTGGAGCCTGCAAGCATGTCTTTTACCAAGAGATACAGCAGCCCGGTGGGCAACATGAATGCCATGTTTTGGAACGCACAGGCCAGAACGCCCTTTACAAGCCCTTTTGCGCCCTCCGGGGAGCTGGCTGTGGCGTGTTGAATTTTTCCGATCATCTTTTACCCCTCCTTTGCGACCTTCCACTGCACCGAGGCCTGATAATCCTGCCACATCCGGGCAAACAGGCCGTTCTGCGCGCACAGTTCGTCCTTTGTGCCGGATTCTGCAATTTGCCCATCCTGCACCACATAGATGCAGTCGGCGTTGGCTACGGTAGACAGGCGGTGTGCGATCATCAGCACGGTTTTGCCCTTGGCAAGCCGGGCAAAGGCTGCCTGCACCTTGGCTTCATTGTCTGGGTCGGCAAAAGCGGTGGCCTCATCCAGAATCAGGATGGGCGCATTTTTCAGCATAGCACGGGCAATGGAGATGCGCTGCTGCTCGCCGCCGGACAGATACACGCCCTTGGTGCCGATAACGGTATGGATGCCCGCCGGGAACTTTTCTATAATATCCATGCACTGCGCCGCTTTCAACGCTGCCAGCACCTCGGCTTCGGTGGCCTGCGGTCTGCCCAGACGGACATTATCCAGAATGCTGCCCTTGAGCAGGCGGCTGTTCTGGAACACAAAGGAGATGGTATCCATCAGCTCTTCCTTGGGGATTGCCCGCACATCCGCTCCGCCTACTCGGACGCTGCCGCTCTGCACATCAAAGAACCGGCAGATCAGGTTTGCCAGCGTAGATTTTCCGCCGCCGGAGGGACCTACAAAAGCCACAGTCTGTCCCGGCTGGATGTCCATGGAAACGCCCCTGATAACATCCGTCTTGCCGTCATAGCTGAAATGCACATCCCGCAGCGTCACGGAGCCGTCCTGCGGGTGCTGGGGCTTGCTGCTCACCGGCACAGGCGCTGCATCCAGCACGGAATCGATCCGCTGCAGGGCATCGGCCACCACCATCTTGTTTTCGCTCATGTACATGATCTTCGTCAGCGTCAGGGAGATCACCGGCGTGATGATGATATAGAACAGCAGGTTCAGCAGAAATTCCGGTGTCACGCCGTGTGTCGTGAACAGCAGTCCGCCCGCAATCAGAAAGGCGAACACGCCGTTGACGGCGGCGGTGTAGAACATCATGGGCAGGCGCAGGTCTTTGGTGTAGGAGATGACCCACTTTTCGTACTCATCAATGGTGGCCTTGAACTTTTTGAAGGAAAACACACTCTGTCCGAAGGTCTTGACCACCGGAATGCCCCGGACGTATTCCACTGCCTCGTTGGACATGGCCTCCAAGGCGTTGCCGTACTGCCGCATTTTTTCGACCATCCGCTTGCCGGTCATGGTCGCCATAATGAGGAAAGCCAGCACCACCGGCGCAAGGCTCAGCAGCCCCAACCTCCAGTCGAACGCCAACAGCAGCACCAGCAGCCCCACCGGGGTGGCGATGGCGTTGTACTGGTCGGGCAGCTGGTGGGCAAGATAGGTCTCGGCGGCTCCGGTGCTCTCGTGGATGATCTTGCGCAGCTTGCCGCTGCCGAATTTCTCGGCAAAGCCCAGCGGCAGCACTGCCAGATGCTCCGACACTGCCAGCCGCAGATTCGTTGCCACCCGGAACGCCGACAGATGGGAGCACATCAGCGCCGCAACGTAAATAAGGTAAGACAGCACCGCGAATAACACTGCCATCCAGCCGTAATGGGGGATGTTCACCGCCTGCGCATAGTTTGGCGCTGCGTCCAGCACATCCCGCAGGATCTTCCAGATGTACACAAAAGGCACCAGCGCCACCAGCGCACTGGCCCCGGACAACACCCACGAAGCGTAGGTGAAATATCGGTAGTTCCCGGCGTAACCCATCAGCCGGGAAAGATCAGACTGTTTTTTCAATTAAATCACATCCTCATTTGAAAAACGGTATGCGCACCCGCTTGATCCAAACGGGTGCGCAAAGAGCAATTATTCTGCATTCGACAGATTTTCTGTGGCGAACAGCTCAATGACATTTTCCATGGTCGCCTGATCATAATCTTCCGCAATCGCCGCCGCGTTCCAGTAGGCGTAATTGCCCTCGAACCAGCTTTGCAGATCACTTAGATCCTCTGCATAACGGAATTCCAGATGATAGGTGGTTTCCATGGTGTCGGGCGAGAAGGCAAAATAGGTAAACTCACCGGAGTTTTCATCCTCGCTCTGATAGAAGATGAAGCCGTTTTCGTTTTTCTCATCCAGCAGCTTATAGGTGTGGGAGAAAACCTCCTGTCCCTGCGCGTCCAGGCCGGTGATCGTGTGACCGTCCATCACGAACTTGTCGATGCCGCCAAGAAAATAGCAGTTAAACGCCATGCTGTCCGGGTCTGCCGCGTATTTTTCCGCCGCCTCCGGGCCGTAAGGCTCCGCCATGCACATTCCCAGCAGCATATCCGTGGCAGTCTCCGCGTTCTCCGCGCCTGCCAGCGGCGTGGTGGCATCGATCCAGATATTCCGATACTCGGATTTTGACAGCTCCGGGAACAGCTCCACATACGTGCCGCTGATGGTGGTCAGATAATCGTCGGTCGTCGTGCTCTGGTCAGCCGCCGGCGGCGTCTGTTCATCTGTTTTCGTCTGGCCGCAGCCGGCAGCCGACAGCAGGCAGATCACGCAAAGCACAAAAGCAGCAAATTTCTTTTTCATACAGTACCTCCTGAAACTTCTTGGTTAGTGTCCTCTAACCACCGCGCATTCTAACATGATTCGCGTTTTCAAACTACTCCGTTTTGGTTTCTATGCTCCGTTTTACTGCATTCGTTTTATCAGCGCGATAGCGGGACGGTGTCTTCCCGTACCGCTTTTTAAAGCTCTCCGAAAATTTGCTGGCGTTGTCATAGCCTGCGTGCTGGGCGATCTCTGTAATAGGCTTCCTGCTGCGAACCAGCTCCACCGCTGCTTGCTCCAGGCGGTATTCCTTGATGTAATGGTAGACAGGCATACCATAGGTCTGCTTGAACAGCTTTTGCAGGTGCGACACGGAAATCGCGTGCTCTGCCGCCAGCTGGGCAAGGGACACACATCCCTCCCGGTTCGTCAGCAGATGATCCCGGAGATGGTGTGCCAGTGCCGTCTGCTCGGCAGAGCAATACGGATCCGCAGCACGTTCCTGCGGAATGCGGCCCAGCAGCATCATCAGCTCCAGAACCTTCAGCTGCAAAAAGCCGCGCTCTGCGTAGGAGACGCTTTCACAAAGCTCACGGAATACATGCTCGCAGCGCGGACCAGCGGGGCCGACCATATACCACTTGCTGCCCAGAAGATTCTGCTTGAGCGCGGTAAAGTCTATGGGAAATGCCGGAGCATTCAGACGTATCCAGTGTCCTGCGGCTGCGGGGTCGATTTCGAGACAAAGGCCCTCGTAATAGCCAAGCGGAAAGTGTGACTCCGACTTTGTCCCGTGCAGCCCATCGTAGCAGCTGATCGCCATGTCTCCCGGTTTCAGCAGAACATGACTGCGCATGGAAAAGCTGGTTTCGAAGCGTCCGTTGATGCAGAAGTTGACTTCCAGCACGCCGACCTGTGTGCGGATCTCCGTATACGATCCCATTTCCAGCTGCATCAGCATCACGCTCACGCCGTCAAAGATCCGAAAACAGTGAATTTCTCCGTTTCCGTCGGCGTTTTCAAAGCCGCCTGTCTGACCGATCGGGCAGGAACCGATATTGGTTTCGTCATGGTAAGTAATGTGAACGATGGTCAACACCGCCTTTCTCCAATGGAATGCCATGCGCCTGTGCCGATGCCGGCGTTTACTCCGTGCTCGTCCATGTGTGGATGGCTGCGCTCACGCAGCGGTCAATATCCTGGCGTGTCTGTCTGCACGCTTCCGGAAACTGCTTTGCCGCCTGAAACGCCAACTGCACAAACAGGCCGGAGCCAACCGGCAGCATGATTTTCAGCATCCCCTCCGGAAAGACAAAGTGGGTGCCGTGAGCATAAACCATTGTTTCAATCTCGCATTCATGCGGCTTTTCCGCGAGGCGCTTTTCCATACGGCGGATATACTTTGCGGTATCCCACAGCGCATCGTCCTCCGCGCCGATCAGCAGCAGCTTTCCCTGGATGTTTTCAACAGGAATATATTCTTCCGGCTCAATCGGATGCGCCGCCTCGGAATCGTCAAACAGCTTGCGGGAGTTTACCATATCGCCGGTGCGTTTGCTCTCGGCGGCGATACAGTGCCAATAGTCCGGGTGCTGATAGCAAAACGGCATATAGGGCAGCGGTTTGCCTGCGTAGGAAAACAGCGATTCGCCCTCGACCGGCCACTCCTTGCAGCCGTCCTTCTTGCCCTGCATAAAGCCCTGCCACACAAAGTCGCTGGGCGTCATGGCAATGGTCAGGGTGATCTCCGGGAACATGGCCGCCGCCGTCAGCGCAAGCGTTCCGGTGGTCGACGCCCCGGCAATGCCGATTTTTTTGTTCCCGTTGGCTTTCAGCCACGAAATGGCCGCCTCCATGCGCTCCAGCGGATAATTATGATGGCCGTAATCCTTTTTCGCAGGCGACATGGTGAGCACATTTACGCCCCGCCCGCAGAGCCATTTCACAGCTGAACGCGCAAGCCGATCCTCCGGATCGTCACCAATCATCGCAATGACCGCGCAGTCCGATCCGCCGGCACACGCCCAGTACGCGCCGTAAAAGCCGGCGGTCTCCACATCAAAGTGCAGGTGCTTCATTGTTTCCCTCTAAATTTGATTTTTACGATCTGCATTCTCATCATCCCATCGCCGACCCGGGCAAGGAAGCGGAAAAAGCCGCTGACTGACGGGCCTTTCAGATCGTTGTAGCCCAGCATATAGCCCCGGCTGGAGACCCGCAAACTGCTGTCCCACGCGCCGATCTCACTTTTCGCGTCCGAAACGGCAAAGTATGCGCCCACATTCTTAATCTCGGCATCCTTCAGCCATGTTTTCAGCATCAGCTTGACTGCCTTCTCATTGGCGGCATCGAACACCAGCACAGCGCCCGGAAAAGCGTCTGCCATAGCACGTACCAGTGTTTTTACCTGCTCCTTTAGGAAATAGTAGAACACTCCCGCCGCAAAGAAGACCGCGCCGCCGGAGGCGTCGATTTTGTCAAACCACGCTGTGTCGTTCAGGTCGCAGGGAATGTTCGTTTCCCGCTCTCCGGCGGGAAGCAGCTGATTCCGCACCGCGATGACATCCGGAAAGTCCAGATTGTAGATTTTGCAGTGTCCGTTGTCGCAGGCGCGGCCGGTGCAGTCCAGCCCACAGCCGAGGTTTACCACTGCTGCCGTGGGGTGCGTTTTCAGATAATCCCGCACCTCGTAGGCAAGGTCGTTCTGCCGCATGGCGACCTCAAGGAAGCCGAAGCGCTGCATCAAATTGCGGGATTTTTTCTCCAAGGCGGAAAAATCATAGTCGACCGCGTTTACCAGCCGCCGCGCCGCCTCATCCCGGTACAAATTGGGGTACAGCTCGGAGCACATTTTCCGTGCGTACAGCGGAATGATCAGCGTCTCCTGCACCGTGTTCTTTTCAATTTTATAGCGCACAGTCATCCTCCTTTATCGCACCACAGCCTGAAGATACCCGGCCCTCGCCGCTTCCTCCGTGTCGTCCGATTCATCATAAGCGTCGTAAGGCGCGGTGGGGTCGGGAACCCGCTTTTGGAACGGTGAGCAAAGCTTGTCCTTATGGGCAAAGGAGAACTCGAAGTTGTCCGTCCAGCCGGTGTGGCCGGTGAGAAACAGCGGGTGTAATCCACGGCTTTGCAGCTTCTGCTCCAGCGCCGCCAGCGACTTCACCGCCAGCTTGTTATCCTCCGCCAGCGCAGAAATGAAGCTGTAGCCGCCGTCGGCCCCGAACCAGATGGTATCGCCGGTAAAAAGATACGTGTCGTCGATGAGATAGACCATATGCCCCCAGGTGTGGCCGGGGACGAGAAAGCACTCGATCCTGATCCCGTCGATATCCAGAATCTGCCCGTCTGTAAGCAGCACCTTCTCATTGTTGATAGTGACCTGCGGCAGCTTATAGAGGTGATAGATCACCTTGCGGCGGACTTCACCAGTAAGATAATGGTTTTCAATCTCGCCGATATAGAGCTTTGCGTTCCGGAACAGCCCGGGACTGTCCGATTCCACCGCGCCCACGTGGTCGGTGTCCTGATGGGTGATGAGGATGTGCCGGATGGACGTTGGATCAATGCCCAGCCAGCCCATCTTTTCCTCCAGCCGGTCGTAGTTGTATCCGGCGTCGATCATGATGGTCGTGTCGCCCTTGCGGTAGAAGAAGATGTTGGCCACCCATTCCCGGACGCAGGCCACGTGCTCGTCCACCCAGCCGGTGTTCAGGGGCTTGAAAATCTCCTTGCCGCGGTACATCTTGCTCATTTCTCTTTTCTGAAATTCGGTCGCTTTCTTTGACATCGGTATTTCCTCCTTACAGCAGCAGTCCGAGTCCCGCAAGGAGCAGGGAAATCACGGCCATCCCCATGGTGCCGAACAGCCATTTCTTCTGCTTGTCTGATTTCGAGATGTACGGCATCAGATCCTCTGTCCCCGGTATTACCCACGCCTTGGTGCGTCCGACCCAATAGCCGTCGATGCCAAGCCGGTCGATGAGATTCATCACAGACAGGATCACAAAGCACTGCCAGAAGCCGCCCCAAAATGTCTGCGCACCGTTGATGGCATACACGCAAATCAGCACATAAGCAAGATATCCCGGAACGCAGATCAGCTTGAAGCGCAGCGAGTTTTGCTTGATTTTTTCTTTTGTGGTCAGACCCAGCGCAACGCATCGTTCCTGTACCTTCGAGTCATACAAATGCGCCATGCCGACAGCGCCCTTGTGGATGCCGACAGCGCACACCAAGACCAGCAGCGCCCCCAGCCCCAGTCCTTCCAGAATCGTTTGCAGCAGCATTCCTTATTCCTCCCGCTTCTGTCCTGTCACGCAGAGCCAGCCCATTTTGTTTTTATGGATTTGAACATTGCAGAATCCAGCGTTTTCCAGAAATGTTTTCAGCTCATCGCCGCTGTATATGGTCATACCGCCGATGATCTCCGTCCACTTCTCATCCTTGTCCGTGTCGCCACTGCTCTCGTTGCAGATGAGAAAGGTTCCGCCGGACTTCAGCACCCGATAAACCTCCCGAAAACACTGCGGCAGATCAGGCCAGAAGTAGACCGTTTCAAAGGCCGTGACCGCATCGAACCAGTCATCTGCGAAGATCATATCCGCCACACTGCCTTGCAGGACGGCACAGCGCCCCTCCGCGATGGCGGTCTCGTTGACCTTTTTCGTCTTCTCCACGCTGACGGGCGAATAGTCGATGCCCTTCACGATACCCTGCGGGCATTTTTTCAGCAGCCTTTTCATGTTCGCACCACCACCGCAGCCGCAGTCCAGCACCTTGGCATCCGGCGCAGCATTCAGAAATTGAAGCCCCCAGCGCGCCACAGGGCTGTGACCTAAATTCATCATGGCGACCATGAGCTTCCCGCCGAGGCCCACAGGTTTGCGGGTGTTTTCAAAGAATGACATCTTCTACAACTCCTTTTCCAGAACGATGATCTTATTGGAAATATTCCGCACGGCGGGCAGCCTGTCCAGCAGCTTGTAAACTGGCGCAAATGCCGCCATGCCCTCGGTTAAGCTGTGTTCCTCGACGAATCGAAAACCCGGCAGCAGTTCGGCAAGTGCTTTCCCATTCTTGATTCCCCAAGTAAATTTTGCATGGCTGCCTTCGATGGATCTTTCCTTAAAGCGCTTCACAATCATCGGATTCATCGTTTCTACAAATACGGTTGCTTTGGAAAAACGGCTGGAAATCACCTTAAAAATTTGCTGCACATCTTTTGCGTTCAGGTACATGGTCAGCCCCTCGATGACGATCAGCACCGGCACATTCTGCTCGCTGAGCTCACTGATTTCGCCACCCCAATCGTCCATAGCGGACATAGCGATCTGCGAAATCGTGCCGCTTTCCGGCAGAAGCTTTTCCCGCACCGCCATCGTTTCCGGCAGGTCGAGGTTATACCAATGCGCATAACCTGACATCCGGTAGCATCGGGTATCCAGCCCGCAGGCGATGTTGACCACCACCGCGCCGGGGTGCGCCCCAAGCCACGCTTTTGTCAGCCGGTCCAGCACGATGGTGCGGGCAATGACGCCGCTGTGCATGGCTGTGTCCTTGTCGGCAAGGGAAAAATCGTAGTCCAGTTTCTCGATGATTTCTTCCGCTTTTGCATCGTGAATCGCGCCGCGCCCCCGGCTCTCCTTCGCCCTGGCATAAACGGTCTGCAGCATGGTCTCCGGCACGCCGGAGAGTCTGATTTTTTCTTTCATGTCATGCTTCCTCCGTTTGCAAAGTCAGAAATTTTTCCGCATACCAGCAGAATTTCTCCGGATGCACCATCACCAGCTCCGCGTGTGCCATTTTCGGAATGCCGTGAATGCGTGCCTGCGGGAAATAGCGCTTGATGAATTGAATGTCGCGCCTGCGGTCCCTCTTTTCGTCATCGCCGTACCAGTAGGTGAGCTTCGTGCCGGGTTTTGCGGGGCACTTCGGAAGCGCGTAGTTGTTGGCGGACCAGAATATATTGCGGATCGTCCGATCGGAAAAGGTTTTGAGATAGGCTTCCATGGCATCGTACTCCTTTTTGGGGTCGTGCCCTGCGGGGGTAAACCGTTCCGGTGGAAAAGCCGCTTCCAGAATTTTTCTATTGTTCGCCGCCATTTTAAAGGACACAATATCCCGCCAAAGCAGCAGCTTTCGCACCGGGTAGGGCAGCTGATAGGGCGTGATCCCGCCGTCGATGATGGCTCGGCTGATGGGCATTTCCCCCAATGCCAGCATACGGGTCAGGCAGGCACCGCCCATGGAGCAGCCATAGGCCCCACCCAGACGGGGGACGCCGTGGCTCTTCAAATAGGAGATCACCTCGTCCACGGTCTGCTCGACTGAGGTGAAATCCCCGGGATACTCCGGCTGATGGCCGTCATATACCACCTGAAAAACATGCCAGCTCTGAGAAAGCAGCGTGATCGTGTCGGCAAAAGCCCACACCGGCTCTGCCGTGCAGGGAAAAAACAGCAGCGTTCTCTCATGGTCTTGTCCGTGTTCCAATATCTGCATGGTTCATCCCTCCGATTTCACGCACTCTGCGTAGGTCAGCGGGAACGAGGCTTTCAGCACGGTGCTTTTCCGCACCGTCCAGCCGTTTTCCCGCAGGAACGAAAGGTAATCTGCACTCGTCCATTTGCTGTGCAGCGGAAAGCCCGCCAGCTTCATGAAAAATGCTTTGACCTTTCCCAAAAAAGCGTTATCTGCGTGGGTAAAGGTCGGCGCAACCAACACGCCGTCGTCTTTCAGCACCCGGCGAATTTCGGAGAGAGCCTTCTCCGGCTCCGGCACGATATGCAGCGCATTGGCCACGATGACCACGTCAAAGCTTTCGTCGGCATAAGGCAGGTGGAACATATCCTGCACGGAGAAATGCAGCTTGGCGGATCGGTTGTCCCGCTTCGCTTCTGCGATCATCTCCGGCGAAGCGTCTGTGCCTCAATATGAGCGGCACTGTTTACAATGTTTTTGGCGATCAGCCCCGTGCCTGTGGCCAGCTCCAGCACGGTTTTGTGCCGCACCACGGGGCGCAGCAGCTCGTACATCTGCTCATAAGCTGCGGCGTCCTTTCGCATGAAGCAGTCGTACCGTCCGGCGTTTTTATCCCAGAAATTTTTTTGCTTTTCCATTGTCCTGTCCTCATAACAAGATGTTAAATCCATCTAACTCACATGGATGGCACAGACGGGTTAGAGCAGGCTAACCGCAGTCCTTTGAAAAAGCCGCATCGCTGCGGCCTTTCCGCTTATTCAAATAGTTCCCGGCAAGCGCCGCGCACCAGCGTTTCCAGCACCTGCGGGTAAAGCGCCCCGATCTGCTCCTGATGGGAGACGGTTAAAATCAAGCCCCGCACTGTGGCGGCAGCCAGCGCCATACCGCCCTTGGGCTGCAAGCCGCCCATCTCCAGCAGGGTACGGATGTGCGTCTCGTCATCGTGGTAGTGGGCGGTCTTCACTTCCTCCGGCAGGCGGTGCAGAAGAAAATCTGCGTCATTTTCGATGAACACAAAGGCTTTTGTCTCGGCCAGCCACCGGCACGCCGCCAGGATCGCCGCTGCCGCGCGGTCGGTAGGCAATAAGGCTGTATTTTCCTGCAAAGACTTCTGCGCCGCTGCGAAACACTCTGTATGGATATCCTCCAGCACGGCGAAAAACAGCAGCTCCTTGGAATCAAAGAATTTATAAAACGATCCCTTGGAAATCCCAACGGCCTCCGTCAGCTGCTCTACAGAGGTTTTCCGCATCCCGATGGTAATGCCGCAGCGCCGGGCTTCCCGGATCAGGTCTTTGCGGATCTGTTCATTCTGTTCATCTGTAAAAGCCACTGCGCACGCTCCTTGGATTTATGACCACATTGTTCATTTCGGTCAAATTGTAGCACGATCCGAAGATGTTGTCAACGGCGTCGTTTTGCTTTCCATCATGATCAAATCAGATCCAGCCGTTCCATCTCAAACGGCACAACCACGGATTTCAGCAATCTCGCCTTCGGCAATGCTGTGGTTGCGCTGGGCAATGGTCAGCAGTTCATCCGCAGATACGCTTTCATCCTTGTATCCGCTTTGGACGGCAAACTCGGAAATGACTTCTGCGCGGTTTTTGCCGAATTGTTATAGATTGCGCCAATCTGCCGCACGTGCCGATACTCCGCAAGGCTGGCAAAGGAACCGGCTTCGACCATCATGCGGCAGAACAGCAGCCCATCCCGGACATAGTGTTTCGCGTATTTCAGGAACTCCGTTTCCTGCTCCGGGTCGAACCTCGGCAGACAGTACAGCAGCATTTGCAGAACTTCCAGCTTGTAGTCCAGAAAGCGCGCCGGATCGTAACGGTCAATGCCGTTGCGGGTGAGAAAGCGGTAAATCGCGCTGTTCAGACGCTTTTCAGCGTGGTGCAGGAAGAAGCAGAAGCACAGCAACTCATAGAAAACGATCGGCTGTGCTTTTCTGTTCTATCCAATTACGCCCGTGTCCTGCGGAGATGGAAGGTGCAATATGCAGCAAAAGCACCGGATAAGCGGTTCGTGGAAGCCTGTCACAAGCTGGACGAGGCGGAGTATTACTTGGATATTCTGTGCGCCGGGGATTCCCATGAACGTGCCGAGGTTGTCAGTTATCTGCTTGTAGATGGTCGGTTGGACAAGCTCAAGGAAACAATCAATGGGAGGGATGCAGCGTGAACAAGAAGTATGCTGGGTTGGATTTTCCAGCATGGTTCGATGGCAAGGATGTCAATGAGGCAGCTTTTTGCCGGGAGTTTCTATCGAAAAACAAGCTCATCTATGCGGACAACGCATTCTTCACACCGGATGGGCGGCTGACAGACCCGCTGCTGCTGCTGAAAGAGAAAATCTATGCCGAGCTGGAGTGCTGTGCCGCAAAAAACATTCTGCGCACCATTTCCAATATCGTGGAGATCATGAAGCTGGTGGTTCATGCAGAGAGCTTTCCGCCGAATCCGGATGAAATTCATGTGCAGAACGGGACGCTCCGCATTGACGGCAGTTTCCTTGCGGGACGGTCTGAGATCGTGCGCAGCCGGTTTCCCATCGACTACAATCCACAAGCAGGAAAGTCGGTTGTCTGGCTTCGGTTTCTTTCCGATCTGCTCTACCCGGAGGACATTCCCACCTTTCAGGAGTATATCGGCTATCCCTCGTGGATGAGGCTTACCAGATACTGCTGAGCAGCAATGCGCGGGAGATATTGGATGCAGCCGGATGTGCGGATGCCAAGATCACTTGGGGCAGTAAGTCAGTAGAACCTGTGGAAGCCATTGTGCGGGCAGCCGGATTGCGCTGAGCAATTCTGAAACAGTCAGCAAAAAAGCATTGTGGAGAAGTAGGCTGGAATGTATAGGGAATGCTGCTGCGCATGGATTCCCTTTGCGGCAAACCAGTCTGCCTGTGGCTGCCGGAACGGTTCAAAAAACCAAATACATCCACCTATGTGCAGGGTGTAGAAGGGCTGACGGATTATACCGGTCCTGTTTCTGAAGGCTTTGATGTGATCGAGCTTCCTACGGCAGATTATCTGATGTTCCAGGGCGAGCCGTTTGCCGAGGAAGATTACTGCGATGCGATCTCTGCAGTACAGCAGGCCATGAACGGATATGATCCCGACATCATCGGCTACTGTTGGGATGACAGCAATCCCCGTATTCAGTTGGAACCCCGCGGCAATCGCTGATATATTGAACTGCGGTCCGTGAAAAAGAAATAACGATTCCTACAGGGAAGATAACTGGTATAAACGGAATACGCTTATCCCATCTCCATGATGAAGTCGATTCTGTATTCAGCAACTATTCCACCGTTCTTTCTCTGTATTAAATCTCCGATAGAGTGAGTCCTTCTGGGAGGTCCATCATGAACCTCCCCTGGGTTCAGCAAATGGGCGCAGTCCTCCCTTGGCGGAGGACTGCACTTTTCTGCGGCCTTACTGCACGGAATACAGGTTGGATGTGCTGCTCCCATTGTCACGGTAGCGTGGGATCTTTTGCAGGTATCCATGCTGCTCCAGATCCGTCAAAGCCCGTTTGACCGTGGAGCGGGACAAGCGCATGTCGGACGCAATCGTCTTGATTCCTGGCCAGCATTTTCCCTCGCTGTCTGCACAGTCACGCAGATACATATAAACTGCCCTCGCTCTGGAGGGCAGTTCGGTGTCGGCATAAATTGTTCCGAAGTAACTCATAGATCCTCCTCACCATAGGTTTTCATTTGCTTTCCGCCCCTGCGCCGAGGCTTATCTACAGCAGGCTCATGGACAATGCCGCCGCGTCCGGAAACGGCATAGGTTCCACGCATATCCGCATTTTCCGTCTTATTTGACTGCTGGAGGTTGCGCTCCAGATCTTCACGGTTGGCATATACAGCTTGAGGGTGGTCAGCTTGGGCGGCAGCACGGTGAAGCTGTCCTCGCCGGGGGCGAGCGGCAGCGTGCGGCCATTGTCCCACTTCATAAAAATTTGTCCTTTATCGTCCACGAAGTCCACCTCGCCCTCCGTGCCGGGGAGAATGGGCGCGTAGGGGTCTTCCATCGAATTGAGCCGGATGCGGGTGCCGGGGGGATACTGCTCCTTGATAAAATTCACCATTTTTCTGTCCATCATCGTTTCCTCCATGTTTTGCTCTCTGTCGTAAAACTCCAGCTCGTAGATCACGCCGCGATCTTGTTTTCGGGTATCCTTCACCTTTACCGTCGTACCATCAAAGATGTAATTGCCGGCTTTCCCAAAATCGGTGTAGAAGCCCTTGCCGTGGTTGCAGGTGGAGAAGGGATGCTCCGGCTGATCCTTGATCTTGGAATAGAAGCCCACCGTCTGCACCGTGGTCACCACACGGGTCAGCCCCACCATATCCGCGTGATTGGCGTGGCTGACGGTCTTGAACTCCACACCGGGGCGGATGAACCGCTTCAGCTCGGAAAGGCTTTTGAATGCGACCGGCTCTCGCTGCTTTTTTGAAGCGTCCATTACATTCCACCGAAGGTCATGCCCTGCTCGGACCGAGGCTCGTGATCCTCCTGCCGGCAAGGGGCTTCCTCGCCGTAGAAGTCGAAGATCATGTCATCCACCGCCTTGCGGAGGTTGGAATCATCGGTCAGCACCTCGTAGCGGAATCCTGTGGTCGGGCGGTACGGCAATTCTTCCCTCACACACTTGAGAAAGGCTTCGGCATCGGTAAACTCCTGCACGTCGCCATTGGCAAAGGACACGTGGCCCACCAGAGGCTTGTCCCGCGCCATGTTCTGCCGCTGGACATCCAGATCATAGGCCGTCAGATACCCGTTATAGTCACCAGGGGACGGATTACAGCGCAGGCAGTAGCGGTAATGCTCCGTTTCCACGATGTAACCGTAGTTTTGTGTCCAGCCACCGCTGATTTTGCCACCGCGGGCATAACAGAAACGCTCCATAGCGAAGCGGTTTTTCAGCACACTCTCCCGCAGCGTGTCCACGACCTCTTGCAGCTCCGCTTTGAACACAGGGCTGTTCAGCTCCTCCGGGCCACGGGGCCACCATGTATGCCAGAACTCGTTGCCGCTGCGCCCGAAGTCCATGCGGACACAGCCGACAGCGCCAAGACGCTTATTTTCTTCGGGGTGCTGGGCATAAAATAAGCCCGCCTCTTCCGGGCGGGTAGGTCGGATATGGAATTGTGTTGCATTTTTCAAGATTTTGGTCTCCTTTCGGTGTAGAATTTGGCTTTACACATTTTGGGGGGTGTGCTATGATGTGGCAAACTAATCGGGATTTGTGAAGGAGTGAGAATAGAAGTGCTTTGGCTTTTCATGGCGGTATTATCTGCCGTTTTTGCGGGTCTGACCTCGATATTAGCTAAATGCGGCATTAAAAAAACGGATTCGGATATCGCAACCGCACTGCGTACCATTGTTGTTTTGCTTTTTTCGTGGATCATGGTATTCGTTGTCGGCTCGGCAAATACGATAACCGCAATAGCATCAAAGTCTCTGATTTTTTTAATTCTATCCGGACTTGCGACCGGTGCCTCCTGGATGTGCTATTTTAAAGCGTTGTCGATCGGAGATGTCAATAAGGTCGTTCCGATCGACAAATCAAGCGCCGTCCTTACGGTTCTTCTTGCGATCATTCTCTTCAAAGAAACCAATCATCTTGCCGTCAAACTGATCGGCACGGCGCTGCTTGCCGTGGGCGTGTTTCTGATGATTGAAAAAAAGAACTCCGGAGCGAAAAACGAAAGGTCCGCATGGCTGCCGTATGCAATCGGCTCTGCTTTGTTTGCGGCACTGACATCGATACTTGCCAAAGTGGGTATCAGCAATGTTGAGTCAAATCTCGGTACGGCGATTCGCACCGGCGTTGTATTGGTGATGGCATGGCTCATCGTGTTCATGAAAGGTAAGCAATCGCAGGTAAAAAGCATTGACAAAACAGAGCTTGTGTTTATTGCTCTTTCGGGACTTGCCACGGGAGGCAGCTGGCTGTGCTATTATTATGCGATACAGAACGGCATCGTCAGCGTCGTCGTTCCGATCGACAAGCTGAGTATCTTGATATCAATCGGCTTCTCGTACTTTGTATTCAAAGAAAAGCTTACAAAGAAGGCGTTTGCCGGTCTTTTGCTGATGGTTTGTGGTACGCTGGCAATGGCAATCTGGGCATAGACGGATTTCAGTTTGTCTGCCTATCAAGCGGCTCGTTCCAAATGGATCGAGCCGCTTTTGCTTACATCATCCTCTGCCCCTGCCGCTGCTCCGGGAACGGCGGCTCTAAGCGGCGCAGCAGGCCGAACTCTGTTTTTGCCGCGCAGTCATTTCCCATGCAGTCCTGACCGTATTTCTCAAAATCCATACAGCCACGGCACAGGGGTCTGCCTCACACCCGGTCTGCTTACACTTCAGTTCCGCCTGAATGATCATCGTGAAAGCCCTCCCATCACCATGTGGCTGCTCTGGCTGCCGCTCAGCACTTCTTCCATGCGAAAAAAGCCTTTGTAGGCAACATAGCCCCGGTCAGTGAACATCCCGTCCTCCTCATTCATCCGCTCCGTGCCGTACTTTTCATAGTCATAAAAAGCGTCGAGATTTTCGTCATACTCAAAGCGGCCGGACTGCCGGATCATGTACTTGCCGTAGTCCTCCGGCGTATGTGTGCCGGGGGCGAAGTCAAAGAGGTCAAGGCTTTCCGCAAGGTTTTTGATCTGTGCCGCAGACTTTGGCTCTGCCAGCATGACCACGGCCCCCAGCTTTTCCATATCCGCGTTTGATAACCCATCCGTTGCCTCTGCCAGTTCGTTGAGATCTGAGAGAGTTTCGTACTCCATATCCAGAAGGACATCCACCTCATTGGGGAGCTGGCTGTCCTCCAGCCGCAGGCGGACATCGGCAGCGTCTGTGATGCCCCCGCGAAGGAGGGCGCGGTCGAGCTCCTCCTGGACCATGGGGAGGAACAGCCATGTGATATGTTCTGTGTCCTCCGGCTCGGCTTTGGAGGTCACCGCAACGGTGATGGCGTTCGGCTCATAGTAATAGCAGGGAAAAAACCGGCCGTCATAGACCGGCTCTAACTTCATGCCATTGTCGTAGACCACGCCGTAGGGGGTGATCGTGCCGCCGCCATTTTCGATGAGCCGCCGCGCGGTTTCCTCGCCATCCAGCGCATTCAATTCCTCTGTCTTGGCACATCCTCCGTGCAGGTTCATGTAGTGGTTACGGCCAACAGCGGCGAGGTCGGAAAAGTCGGTAATGACCGTGGCCTGCTGGCAGCAGAAGGACAGGTTGATGAGATCCTTTAGCTCGAACAGCTCCAGCTTGTGGGCCAAGGCCTGAAACTGCGCAGCCTCGCCGGTGTTGAAGCTGTCCAGCCGTTTGGCGAGGTAGTTCACCTCCTCCACATTGACCGTACACTGCTCCATGCGTTTGAGAACGTTGTAGGCGCTGTCAAACTCCACCACCTTGCAGTCCGCCTTGACCGCGTCGCCGATCTCCAGCGCCGCCAGCAGTTCCATGCAGTGTGCGTACTGGTCGCGGGGAATAGGAAACGGAATGGTCGCCACGCCGTATTCCGGGTGATGCGGATTGCCAAGCACCGCTTGTATCATCATGTTTCGTCAACTCCTTTTTCCAAATTCAAAACCGCATCTCCGTATTTGGCCATCAGTAGTGCGCCAGTGATCAGGTGGAACGCCTCATCTGTGACCAATTCCGGAGACGCAAGGTCTGCGAGAGTAATATTACAGCAGCCGACCGCAATGGCCTTCGCCGCCTGGTAGACGCTGTATAGCTCCGGCTCGATTCCTCCGAGCCGGACGCTTTGGAAGTCAAAGCCGTCATTCCCGCACTTCCAGACCATCCTGCGCCAAAGGCTCTCGTATGCCGTGAGCAGGAAGAGGGCTGCTTTGTTCCGGTCGGACAGACGCCAGCAGCGTTCCCGCCAATGTGTCCATCTTCGCCGGTGGGCATCGGACAGGAAGAATTGAGGGTTTCTTTTTCTGAGTTGCTGATGCATCCGTTTCCGGAACTGCGGCCCCATAGAGGGTGCGAAGCAGTCCCGCACGAACTCATTCAGATTCAGTACACCTGCCTCGATCCGTTCATCCAGGCAGGTACATTCACATAGACGGCACGGGTGCTTGCGGACATAGTTCTGGCAGTATTCGCACGCCACATCTTTGGGCGTGTAATGAAATGGGCTGCGGTATATTCCACCGCCTCTGGGTTTTTGACCGGGTTGAGACATCATCAACTGCTCCAACGCCTGCAGCGGCGTGTCTCGCATGAAATAGTACGGCATAGGCAAACTCCTCTCTGAAATGAAAAAAGGGCCGGAATCTTATTGCCAAGACTCCGACCCGTTCCGTTTGATATTACATTGTCTGTTCCTGCGTGGCTTGTTCCAAGGCTTCTTCCTGCTGCCGGATTCGCTCGTCCAAATCTGGCACACACTCCTCGATCTGCTGCTGAACACTGCGGATCATTTTTTCCTGCTCTCCCGTGAGTTCAAAGAAATCTCCGTCTACAGAGTCCGCACAGCAGCGATAAATCTCGGTCATCTGCTCTGGGGTGAAAAGCCGTTCCTTTTGAATCAGCCCGGAGCGGATAGCAAAGTCCTGTTTGGCTCCTGCATAGTTCTCCATGAAGTAGTGCCCATGACATACTCCTGTGTGCCCATAGGCCCAATCCCATGTGACGAAGTGAACTCCGTGTTTGCTCTCAACTCCAGCTAACACAGCGCCGTTGAAATCCGCCAGCACCTTGTAGCCGTCCTCCAGACCGTCGGCTTTCAAAGCAGGCGCTGTCTCCATCTGCCGCATATACTCCGCTATAGTCCTGGCAATCTCATACACCTTGTCTTTGGCATTGATCCGTTCCGGCTCGTTGATATCCTCATTGCGGTAGGTAATACCGCCGTTATCGGTCACCTCACAAAGCGGCGCACCGTCAAGCAGGATACACAGCCTGTCAGTGTGAACTTCGTCCAACTGGAAACCCTCCTTGGCAAGGACGATTGCTGCTTCTCTGAGGTAACAGACCTTTTCTTCTGCGCTGATGCTCATATAGCTCCTCCCATGCATAAAAAATAAGGCCGGAGCGATCATGCTCCGACCTACAAATGCAGGCGCTGCGACCAGCGCCCTTTTTGAAATGAAAAAGGGCACCGCTTTCTTAGTCCGTCAGGACCAACAAAACGACGCCCAAATCTTTATGATTCTTTTTTGAGAAAAATACCGCTGCCAGCCGGAAAAATCGCCGCTGAAAAAGGGCGCTGGCTGAACGCATCTGCATGAAACAGGAAAACGCCCGGTTCGAATCGGGGCAGACGCCCTGAAACAGCGATTTGCATCTATGGTTTGAAAGAAAAAATCCGGGTCCCAAAAAGCCCGGAAACGGTTGATGCGCCTGACTTTTCGCCAGACGCATCTATACCGTTTCGTTAATATGGTCCGAGTGGCGAGACTTGAACTCACGGCCTCTTGACCCCCAGTCAAGCGCGCTACCAACTGCGCCACACCCGGATGATGTGTACTGCTCAATGTCAGCTTAGATAGAATAGCACACCAGTCCGGAAAATGCAAGTCCTAATTTGAAATTTTTTCAAAAATTTTGTCGAGACCTCACCACGGGACTTCTTCATCCGCGCGCAGATAGAAGTGTCCGGCCTGCGGCGTGACGCCGGCGTTGGAAAACAGCTCTTCGAGCGTAACGAACTCGTAGCCCTGCTCACTAAGAACGTCGATGGTCTGAAGTGCGGCCTCGACACTCGTGTCATATGGGTCGTGCAGGAGAACGATGTCGCCGCTTTTGGCGTTTTCGATGATGTGGTGCGCGACGAGGTCCCTGTTGCGCACGCTCCAATCCATCGTGTCGATCGTCCAGTAGATGAGCGGGACGGAGACGGCGCTTTTGAGTGCGTCGCTTGCAAAGCCCCAGGGTGGGCGCAGCCAGTAGTCACCGTCGCCGAGGATGGCGCGCAGCGTCTCGTCCGTTTTCTGGATTTCGGCGAGTGCAGCGGCGTCAGCGCTGTCAAGACGGATGTGCGTGTAGCTGTGGCCACCGATCTGATGGCCTTCGTCTTTCATGCGGCGGACGAGATCTTCGTTGCCCGCGATCTGCTCGCCGATGAGGAAGAACGTCGCGTGCGCGCCGCGCTCCTTGAGCCCGTCAAGGAGGGTGGCGGTCGTCTGCGGGGAGGGGCCGTCGTCAAAGGTCAGCGCAATGCAGCGCCGCAGTTGGGATGGGGCCGAGACGGCGACAGCTTGGCCGTCTTTGGTGCAGGAAAAGCAGAGTGCAAGAAAAGTCAACAAAAACAGCAGCAGGAGAGCGGAACGTCGTTTCAAGATCATCACCTCAGGCTCTATTTTACGCAGCAGGCGGACAAAAAAGACCAAGCTGTATGACAGATGATGGAAAAAGTTTGTAAAAAGGCACCGAAAACGCGAATTCCGCTTGCATACGGCGCGAGGATATATTATAATCCAAACATGCTGAATACTAATAGGAAAGGAATATCCTATGGAGAGCAAAAAGTTAGAAGCGCTGCTGATGGCGGTAGACCTCGGCAGCTTTACCAAGGCGGCGGAGGTGATGGGCTACACGCAGTCCGGCCTGACGCACATGATGAATTCCCTCGAACGCGAGGTCGGCTTCACGCTGCTCGAACGCGGGCGCGGCGGCGTCCGACTGACGAAGGACGGCGAGCGTGTAGCGCCCGCCATCCGCGAATTTTTGCAGGCCAACGCGCGGCTTGACAGCACGATCGCGCAGGTGGCATCCTCGCGCAGCGAGGTCATCCGCGTGAGCGCATTCGCCAGCATGGCCATGCACTGGCTGCCGAGCATCATCCGCCGCTTTCGTGAGGAGCGGCCCGACGTTGACGTCGACATCCGCATGGCGGATCATATCCGCAGCCCCTATGAGCTTTTGGCGCAGGGAAAGATGGACGTCATCTTTGTCAGCCATCAGGAAGAGGAGAGTGGCTACGAGTGGATCCATCTGCAAGACGACACGATGTATGCCGTGCTGCCCAAGGACTATCCCATCGACGGGCGCACGGGGTATCCGCTGAGCGAGTTCGACGGGCGTGACTTCATCATGCCTGCGCAGGGCTTTGACAAGGACATCATGCGCATCTTCAACCGCGTGGGCGTCAAGCCGCACATCCTGCCGACGGCAGTGGACGACCCGACGGTCATCAGCATGGTCGAGCACGGTCTCGGCGTGAGCATGATGACGGAGCTGACGCTGCGCGGCCGCGGAGATGGCGTGCTGCTCGTGCCGGTGGAGCCCGAGTCGGCGCGCGAGCTCGGCATGGCCGTGCGCGCGGGCAAGGGGCGGCAGGCGTCGCTCCAGCAGTTCCTTGAGTGCGCGCAGACGGTGCTCGCCGAGCTGGAGCCCAAATGAAAAAAGACTTGTAACGCGGCGCAAAAACGGGTAAAATAATCGATACGACTCGAAAAGGAGAAAAAGGTTTTCCATGCTGACATTCAAACCCGTTGCGCAGCGGGATCTTTCCCGCCTGTGTCGCTATTATAAGAATTGCAACTACCAATTATGCGAGTATTCCGCGCTCGTCAAGCTGATGTGGCGCGGGCACCTGCACCCGCAGTATGCCGAGGCGGCGGGCTGCCTGATCGTGAAAAACTGCATCGACGGCAAGCCCTGCTTCGACTATCCCGTGCCGGGACCGGACGGCGATGAGGAGGCCGCGCTCTGCGCCATTGAGGATTACTGCGTGGAGCAGGGCATCTCGCTCGAGCTGTCCGTCGTGCCAAAGGAGAAGGCGCCGAAGCTCTTAGAGCGATATCCGCGCTTCCACCTCAACAATTTTCGTTCCTGGCGCGACTATATTTACGAGGCGAACGATCTGCGCGAGTTCCCGGGCCGCCATTACAGCGGCCAGCGCAACCACGTCAACAAATTCCGCAAACTCTATCCCGAGGCGCAGTTCCGTGCGCTGGGGAAGGATGATCTGCCGCTGATCGAGCGCTTCTGGCAGGACTATACGGAGGTGTTTGAAAAGACCTCGCAGTCGGCCAAGCAGGAGTTAGCGCTTGCCAAGACGATGCTGCGCCTGACGGGCGCGTCGTGGCTCTACGTCGGCGGTATGGAATATGAGGGACGGCTCATTTCTATCGCGATGGCCGAGCGCTGCGGCGAGACGCTGCACGTCCACATCGAAAAGGCACTCTACGGCTACGAGGGCGTCTATCCCGCGACAGTGCAGGAGTTCGCCCGCTGCTACGCGGTGGACGGCGTCAGGTATTTGAACCGTGAGGACGACGCAGGCGACCGCGGCCTTCGCACCTCGAAGCTCCAATACCTGCCGTGCAAGCTTGCGGAAAAGTTCTGCTTTGATGTGAAAAACGAGCTGGAGGACTTGGACGAGATCCCGACGCTCAAGACCGAGCGTCTGACACTTTCGGCCTTTACCGACAAGGACCGCGAGGCCTACAACGCGCTTTGCCTCGACGATGAGCGCAACAAGTGGTGGGGCTACGACTACCGCACCGACTGGAAGGGTGAAGACTTAGACTCTTATTTCCTCGACGTTGTGCGAGAGGACTTTGCCAAAAAGTGCGCCATCAACTTTGCCATCCGTTTAGACGGCAAGTGCATCGGCGAGGTGCTGCTCTACCGTTTCGACGGCAAGGGCGGCGCGGAGGAAGGCTGCCGCATCGCGCCGGAATACGGCGGACAGGGCTACGGCGTCGAAGCGTTCCGCGCCGTGGCCGAATGGGGGCTCTACCAGCGCCACCTGGGATACGTCGTCGCCAAGTGCTTCAAGGAGAACGACGCTTCTTATAAGATGCTTTCTTCCTGCATGAGGAAGAAGGGAGAGGACGAGAAGTTCTTCTACTTTAATAAAGAAGTTTGATATTTGTTCCCGCACTGTGCGGGAACGGCAATAAGGGGGGCTATTCTCTTTCCGCGAAAAGAGAATAGCCCCCCTTACACCCCCCAAGAGAAAGGGCTTTGATTGGCAGTCTCAGGCTTGAACAGCCTTTATGCCTCCGGAATGCAACTGCTTGCCAAGTATTGTATCTAAACGATTTGATTTGCTTCTATCTTCGCTGTCGCTTTGCCTGCGATTCGTTAGCCTTACGCAACTGCGTTCTACTTTGGTATCAACCTTGCTTTTGCCTGCCAAGGCGGCATTGCTTTGCTCGCCGCAATATTTGCACTATCGTTAGTAGGCGATTACACCGCACTAAAAGAAGATGAGCAGAGCGGCAGCGGATAATAGAAGCAGAGACAAGTCGTAAGCAGAGCCAATGGCGGCGAGCGTAGCAATGCCGCCACGCAGGCAGTGCAATCGGCAAGCGCTGCACCCCTTCGAGCCACAGGCTGCCAATGTGAATCCCTTTCTCTTGGGGGTCAAAGGGGGATATTCTCTTTCCGAGGAAAGAGAATATCCCCCTTAATCGCTCCCCTGCGCGTCGCAGGGAAAATCTGCCGCCCGCGCGGCATAAAATTTCTGCTCATGAGCATAATAAGGAAAATTATGTGGCGGAGGGCGGTTATGGAGCTTTTTTCGGCAAACTACGAGGAAAACACCCGCGCGCTGGATGATCTGCTTGGCGTGGGGCGGTGCTTTGATATGATCTCGCGCGACCTGTATGTCGGCGGCAGGCGGGCGCGGATGTGGGTGGTGGACGGTTACGGCGACGACGCGGTTATTGAGCGGATGCTGAGCTTCTGGCTGCCGCTCAGAGACGTTAGCGACGCGCAGACGATGCAGCAGTTCATCGACCGATACATCACATTCAACGAGGTAAACGCCGAGCAAAACGTCAAAAACACGGTGACAAGCGTATTTTTGGGCAAGATGGCGCTGCTGGTCGAGGGCTATGACGAGTGCGCGCTGATCGACGCGAAGCAGTATCCCGCGCGCGGGGTGGAGGAGCCGTCGTCGGGCAAGGTGCTGCGCGGCGCGCACGACGGCTTCATCGAAACGCTTGTCGCCAACGCGGCGCTGCTGCGCCGCCGCATTCGCGACCCGCAGCTTACGCTCGAAGGTCACAAGGTGTCGGACTGCTCGCGCGCGGACGTGGTGCTCTGCTATTTGGAAAACAAGGTCGACAGAAAGCTGCTCGACGAGGTGCGGCAGAAGCTTGCAAAGATCGATGTGCGCTCGGTCTCGATGAGCCAAGAGAGCATCGCTGAGGCGATGATGGGCAAGCAGCAGTGGTGGACGCCGTTTCCTAAAGTCCGCTACTCCGAGCGGCCCGACGCCGCGACGGCCTGCGTGATGGAGGGCGACATCGTCGTGCTCGTGGACAACTCGCCCGCGGCGATGATCCTGCCGACGCACTTTTTCGACTTTGTGCAGGAGGCGAACGACTTCTACTTCCCGCCGCTGATCGGGACGTATCTGCGCATCCTGCGCATTGTGGTGTTTTTGCTCACGATGTTCATCACGCCCGTGTGGTTCCTGCTTGTGAAGGACCCGTTGCGCACGCAGGCAGGGCTTGAGTTTTTAGCCATCGACAGCGACTACTCCGTGCCGCTGCTCGTGCAGCTTCTGTTGGCGGAGTTCATTGTCGATCTATTGAAGCTCGCCTCGCTCAACACGCCGGATGTGTTCTCAAACTCGTTCAGCATGCTCGGCGCGCTCGTGCTCGGCGATTTTGCCGTGCAGGCGCACTGGCTCGTGCCGGAGGTGCTGGCCTACATGGCCTTCGTCGCCATTGCGAACTTCGCCCAGCCGAGCTATGAGCTCGGCTATGCCTTCAAGCTGCTGCGGCTGATGCTGCTGCTGTTTGTCGGCGCGCTGGACTGGATCGGGCTGGTGCTCGGGTGCATCGTGATCGTCGTGCTGCTCGCGACGACGAAGCCGATCGTGGGGAAGGGGTATCTCTATCCGCTCTGTCCGCTCGACAAAAAGGCGCTGCTTGCGCTGCTGGTTCGAAAGCCCATCAGCCGCGACAACACCTGAATATGAAAAAAGGCATCCTGCGAAAGCAGGATGCCTTTTTCTTGTTGGTTCATGCGCACAGATGTGCGGCACGAGAAAGTCGTGAGGGATTTTCGATTAGAAAATGCCCTGAGCCATCATGGCGTCGGCGACCTTCTGGAAGCCAGCGATGTTAGCACCAGCGACCAGGTTGTAGCCCAGGCCATAGCGCTCGGCAGCCTCGACGGAAGCATCATAGATGTTCTTCATGATGGACTCCATCTTGGCGTCGACTTCCTCAGCGCTCCAGTAGATGCGCTGAGCGTTCTGAGCCATTTCGAGCTCGGAGACGGAAACGCCGCAGGCGTTAACAGCCTTGGAAGGAGCGACGGTGAGGTGCTTCTGCTCCATCAGGAAAGCGAGAGCATCGTTGGTGGTGGGCATGTTGCCGACCTCGATGTAGTAGGGAACACCGGACTCAGCGATCTTCTTGGCCCACTCCATGTTGACGTCGTTCTGGGTAGCGGCGGGCATGTAAACGTCAACATCCTTGACGCCCCAGCACTTCTGACCCTCGACGAACTCAACGCCGAACTTGTCAGCGTAGGGCTTGCAGTGCATCGGATCCTTGGCGCGCATCTCGAGGATGAAGTTGAGCTTCTCTTCGCCGCAGACACCGTCCGGATCGTGGATGTAGCCGTCGGGGCCGGCGAAGTAGGTGACCTTACCGCCGAGCTCGTCGATCTTCTTCATGATGCCCCAGCCCACGTTGCCGTAGCCGGACATAGCGACACGGATGCCCTTGACTTCCTTGCCGTCGTGCTTCAGGACTTCACGCAGATAATAGACGGCGCCGAAACCGGTCGCCTCGGGACGGAGGATGGAACCGCCGGTGCAGACAGCCTTACCGGACATAGCACCGAACTCGGCAGCGCCGACGATGCGGCGATACTGGCCGTACAGATAACCGACCTCGCGGCCGCCGACACCAACGTCACCAGCGGGGCAGTCGATGTCCTGACCGATGTGACGATGGAACTCGGTCATGAAAGCCTGGCAGAAGCGCATGACTTCGCCGTCGCTGCGGCCGATGGGGGAGAAGTCGGAACCGCCCTTGGCACCGCCGATGGGCAGGCAGGTCAGAGCATCCTTGAAGGTCTGCTCGAAGCCGAGGAACTTGATGATGGAAAGGTTAACGTTGGAAGCGAAACGCAGGCCGCCCTTGTAGGGGCCGAGGGCCGCGTTGTACTGCACGCGGTAACCACGGTTGACGTGATACTGAAGGTTATCGTCCATCCAGACAACACGGAACTCGATGGTGCGCTCGGGCTCGACCATGCGCTCAAGCAGGCAGGCCTTCTCGTACTCGGGGTGGGCGTTGATGACCGGCTCGAGGGAAGTCAGGACTTCTTCGACGGTCTGCAGGAATTCGGGCTCATTCGCGTTCTTGGCCTTGGTCTCGGCAAGAACTCTCTCAATGTAAGCGTTCATGATAAGTAGCCTCCTCTAAAATTACCCTGAAAATCAGGGCTTGATGGTTCAGCCATCTTGTCTATGAGTTTATCACCAAAGGAAAAAATTCTCAAGCAAAACGCTATTGGCGCTGTGCAAGAAATTCTTTCTGACTTTTTGTGCATTTGGCAGAAAATTTGGCAAAAAACTTTAACTTTTTTAATAAAACATATTAGATTGATGCAAGCTAACTTTCAAAGTGGTGATCTTATCGAGAAAAACTGCTCATAATCTTGCATTTTTGTGCAATGCATTCCAAAAAGAGATAGGGGTGTCGCCACCCCTATCAAAATTTGTAATAGAAAGTGCTTTGCCGCCGCTTTACGGCATTTCCTGTGCGTTTTCGACGGGATCCGCGCTGTCCTCAGTCGAAACGCTCGTTTCTACGGGCGGTGCGCTCTGGGCGCTGCCATCCAGCAGCTCGACGTCGGACGCTTCGATCCAGTTTTCCGTGACGTAGCCGTCGCGGAAATAGACGCACACATGGTCGCCGACATTCAGAAGCGGTGCATAGGCGACCTCAGCCGCGCTCATGCGCACGGAGAAGGCGCTTTCGCCCTCAAAGCGCAGGAAGTAGATGCTGTTGCCATCTACGACCGCCGTGCGGATCTCGGCGATCGTGCCCTCGACGCTCTTATAATCGTTCGGCGTGACGTCGATGGAGCCCTGATCGTCGGAGATGAGGTTATTTTTGAGCAGCATTTGACGGTAGTTCGCCTCGCAGTCGGCGACCGTCGCGCCGATGGCGACGATCTGGTACTGGTTGACATTGACCATCGCGTACATCTTGACGAGCTCGCTCGCGTCCTTGAGCGCCATGAAGTACGTCGGCTGCTCGGCGATGTTCAGCAGCAGCGGGAACGTCGCGTTGTAGCGCAGGTTCTGCACCTGACCCTCGGCGCTGTCCATGGCGCTGTACTCTGTCGCGCCTGCGCAGGGATAGTACTTTGTCTCCTTTGTGCGCTGGTTGGAGAGCAGGAAGCCGATGTTGCTCTCGTCGCCGCCGACGCTCGTGACACCCGTGTAGAGATAGACGTCGTCGCCCTCGGCAAGGTAGTTGTAGCCGTCGGTCGTGACGGTCACGTCACGCTGGCCGAAGATCGAATTCCAGAAGCCATTGTGATACTGGCCATAGTAGTCATACTGCTCGATGATGAGCTCGGCGGAGTAGACGTGGTCGACCCATGCGGGCGGCTCTTCATAGTATTCGCTCTCGCCCGTGATGGCGTTGACGAGCACTGCGCCGTGGTTGTCCGTGCCGCCGAACAGGCCGATGGTCTTTTCCTTCTTGGCGCAGACCCAGTAGGGCGTGCCGTCCTCGTTGATCTCGAAGACCGGTTCTTCAAACATATAGGTCGGGTACGCGAAGCGCAGATGACGGTAGAGGTTGCGGGAGAAGTGCTCGGCGGTCGTGTACTTCATGCCCTCGTCAAGGCGCACGACCTCGACGTTCTGCGTGACCATGTCGATGATAAGGTAGGCGGGCAGCCCCTCCGAGCGGTTGTTGAACCACTTGATGATGTCGCCGTAGCGCAGCGGCGTGACGCGCACGGGGCGGCCATGGTAGTTGATCTGCGTGTAGTTTTCCGCGACCTCGAACTGCGAGACCATGTCGGCCAGCTCGCCGAGCTTGCGGTCGCCGAGCTTTTCGGCGCTGTCGCGGTCGAGCATCGGGATGCGGTCATACGAGACCTCTTCAATTTCGCTTGCAAAGCTGCCGCTGTCGATCGGCAGCAGCGCTTGATAGTCCTTGGCCCGCAGCACGACCCACGATGTCAGCGCGCCGACGAGCGCTGTGACAATGAGCGCCGCCACGACAAAGAAGGGCACCGTGCACTGCTTTTTGACGAACGTGAAGTAGCCCTTGGCCCCCGTGCCCTGAAAGCCGGAGGTGAAGAGCGCGCAGATGCAGTACGTGACGCAAAGCAGCAGCACGAAACCGTAGAACTCTTCGGCATGCAGGTTGATGGCGGGCATCTGCACGTAGAAGAAGACTGCGCCGACAAGCAGCGTGACGAGCGTGTTGACCGCGATGCGGCCGCCCTTGCTGCCGATCGACTTGCGGGGCTTGCGCTCGCGTTTGGGCTTGGGCGCGGCGTTCGGGTCGAACTGAAAGCCGCCGGCGTCCGAGCCGGAAAATTTGATATCCATAGAATATTTCCTTTCTGATGAAATGGGAACGGTGCTTATTTTTATAGTATACCGTGATTGACTCGTAAAAACAAGGGCAGGGGAGAAATCATACATTGCCTGGGTGAAAAGTGAAAATTGCAGGAACGCAAAAGCGATTGTGCATGTCGTACGGGGAAAGGAGTCGATATGTTGTATACAGTGGCTAAAAATGCAGTTTGTTTAAACTTTAACTTGCTATTTTCACTTTGCCTCGTTATCATGGCGGTAGAGCGGCATGCGCGTGCCGCCCAATATCGAACGAAGGAGAATTTGTATGAAAAGATTGTCTCTGAAAGCAACGTCCCTGATCCTGGCACTTGTTCTCGCGCTCAGTCTCTCCGTCACCGCCTTCGCAGATGATAACGCCGCTTCGATGACCCGCGCCGAAGTGACACAGGAGGTCATCAAGAACATGGGCCTCGCCGCACAGGCGGAAGCGAGCGCCAAGGATGCGAGCGCATTCAAGGATGTTGCCGAGGGCAGCAAGTTTGAAGGCGCGATCAACCTCGCCTACTCCAAGGGCATTGTCAACGGCGTCAGCAAGGACGCATTTGCGCCCGACGCAGCCGTTACGCAGTTGGAAGCGGCCGCGATGATCCTGCGCAGCACCGGTCTGGACAAGGCGCTGCTGAAGGATTGGCCCGCGGACTATGACGATATGGCCGTCTGGTCCGGCCTGATGGACGGCCTGACCTACGAGGCGTCCAAGCCCGTGACGACGGCGATGCTCGAGCAGATGCTCAAAAACGCCGCGTCGATCGCGGACAAGCCGGTCATCGGCATCAGCTGGTCCTATAATGGACAGAATTACGACTCCCACAAGACGATCTTCAAGACCGTCGGCGCTATCCCCGTCGAGCTCGATCAGGTGACGAGCACGGCCGTGAAGTACGATGCCGAGGGCAAGATCGAGTCCGCGTATCTCGAAGAGAGCGGCATGCTCAAGCAGGAATACGCTGACAAGGTGAAGGAAAAGGATCTCACGGCCAGCAACGTCGGCGCTGTGATGCAGGCCATCGACGGCGTCTTCTTCACCGGCGGCGAGGATGTGAGCCCGTCCCTGTTCAAGGTCCCCGAGAAGGAAAAGAACGAGGGCGAAGAGATCAACGCCACGCGCGATATCTCCGACTACATGCTCATGGCCTACTGCCTTGAAAAAGACGTGCCGACGTTCGCAGTCTGCCGCGGCGAGCAGGTGATGTCCATTGTTTCCGGCTGCACGTTCATTCAGGATATCCCCAACTATTATAAGGAGCAGGGCGCGACCTACAACGACTCGCACAGAATGCCCGTCGGCGCGCCTGACCGCACCTATGCCCGCCACGATGTGGTCATCAATAAGGACGCCTCCAAGTGGCTCTATAAGATCGTCGGCTCCACGGAGCTGAAGAACGTTTCCTCCTGGCACCACCAGGCGGTCGGCGGCGTTGAGGGCACGAACCTCACCGTCGTCAGCACGGCGACGATCGACGGTGTGGAGATCATCGAGGCGGTCGAGCGTCAGGATAAGACGTTCTGCCTCGGCGTGCAGTTCCACCCCGAGAATGACTGCAAGTTCGTGCTCTACACCAAGACCCCCGAAAAGGCCCTGTGCGACTATGAGACCTGCCTGAACTTCTTCGAGATGCTGGTCGAGTACGCGGGCAAGTAAGGACACGTACCGTACAACAGAATGCATAGAAAAAAGGTCCCGTCTTCGGACGGGACCTTTTTGATGTATTGTAATTGTTTACGACGCCTTCTGCACTTTCAGGATCTTCACCGCCTCACGGGCGGAGGCACCGGCGTCCTCGCCGTAGAAATCTGCGCCGATCTCGTCGCAGAAGCTCTGGCTGATGGGCGCGCCGCCGATGATGACCTTGATCTGGTCCTGCAGGCCGCGCTCGTGGACGAGCTTGACGACCTCGCGCATTTCCTCCATTGTGGTGGTCAGCAGCGACGAGCAGGCAATCACGCCGCAGTGATTTTCCACGGCGGTGCTGACGAACTGCTCCGCCGACGTGTCTACGCCAAGGTCAAAGACCTCGATGCCGCTGCCCTCCATCATGATGCGGACGAGATTCTTGCCGATGTCGTGCATGTCGCCCTTCACGGTGCCGAGGCACACGCGGCCGACGGGCTCGGTGCCCTCGCCGACCATCAGGGGCTTCAGAAGCTCCGTGGCGGCGGACATGCAGCGCGCGGCCATGAGCATTTCGGGAACGAACGCGCGGTTGGCGGAGAACGCCTCGCCGAGGCGGTTCATGCCGATGATCATGCCCTTGGAGAGAATGTCGCCCGGCTCGTGGCCTTCGTCGAGTGCCTGCTGGCAGAGGGTGAGCAGCTTTTTCTGCTGGCCGCGCTCGAGCGCGCGGGCGATGTTCTCGAACACATCGGCGGACTCCTGCGCGGAGGTTGCGGCCTGCACCAGCTCGGCCTTTGCGGCACCGATCTCACGCTTCGGCACGGTGGGGAGCGGCGTGACGGGAATGTGCAGCCCCGCGTTGTACTCGTTCACGGCCTGATCGAGGTACTGATCCACGTGCGGGAAGACCGTACCGGCAAGGCCGTAGGTGATCGAGGGGATGAAGTGCCCGCCGGGGCAATAGCGCGCGAGCGCGTCCCTTGCGTAGGCGAGAATTTCATCGGGCTGCGCGTCTGCATGGTCGATGGCCGCGCCAAAGCCACCCATAAGCGTGAGCTTGCCGCTTAAGTGGCGCTGGAGGGCGGGAATGTCGTTTTCCGGCAGTGTCCCCTGCCAGACCTGAATGCCGATCTCGGCCATGTCGTCCACGATGGGGACGAGGTACGAGTCGGCGTGGTGGATGGCGATGACGCCGCGCGAGCGGATGTAGCCATAAAAGCGGCGGTAGGGCTCCTTGAAAAACTCGCGCCACATGTCGGGCTTCATAAAGAGGGCATTTTTCGTGCCCCAGTCATCGTGGGAGAAGATGACATCGGGCTGCAAGCCGTCGATCAGACGGCGGACATAGTCGAGACGGTACTGCGTGATCGTCTCGATGAGCTCGTGCATCTCGTCGGGATGCTCGTAGAGCGCGGTCAGCGTATCTTCAAAGCCCATAAGGAAGTGGCACTGCTCAAAAATGCCTGTGCCCATGAAGCCGGCGAGGAGCTTGCCCTCGGCGTCCGCGGCGGCGCGCGAGCGCGTGCGGCACTCCTCCCAGCCCTCGGAGCAGACACTCAGGTCGGGCACATGGATGGTCTCTTTCCAGCATGTGACATCCGTGCAGACTGACAACTCCGGCGTGTGGACGGGGATGGGGCCGGGCGCGTTCTCGGGAAAACTGATGGTCGTGCCCCAACGGTCCTTGCTCACGGAACCGCGTTTGCGGTTTCCGCGAAGATAGGTGTTGATGGGGTCCGTGAGGCACATGTGCAGCGCTTCATACTGGCAGAGCTGACGCTCGGGCTGGCCGTCGGGCTTGATGAGTTCAAGAAGAATTTCTTTCGGGGTAGACACGGGGAAGATCTCCTTTATCAATACAGCACGCAGGCTGTGTAGGTCAAAGTGCGGGGACCATAGTTGTAGGCGAGGTTTGAGCGGACGCAGACGTCACTGACGAACAGTCCGTAGGCCTCCATCGAAGAAAGCCTCTGCTTGGGATGTCGACAGGGACGGTCCGGATAGGTGCAGGTATGGCAGAGCGTGCATGTGCCCGCCGTCAACGGCAGACAGTGAGGGAATAAGAGCCGCGCCTGGCGGGCGAAGGTCGAAAAGCGCTTTTTGTGCACCTCCAAGAGCGACGTCATGCCGGTGTAATCAAATTCATCCTCGAGCTGCGCGGTGCTCTGCACCAAAATCCCCTGTGAATAGCGCTTGATTTGCGCCCTTGCCTGCTCGAGTGTGCTGCAGGCGGGCGGGCAGCTCCAGCTTTTGCCGTAGCGGCCGCAGCGGTCAGCTTTGCACATGTCGCGAACGGCTTCGAGCGGATCGAGTGCATCCATATTCACCGGTGCGCACTGGGAGAAGCCGACCTCGTGGGTGAGGGTGAGAAGGTCTGTCATAAGCAATGCCTCTTGACAAGGGAATTTATTTCTGCATAAAATACTATTTATACATTATTTATCTATTATATGGGTGGGGGAAGCTCGTGTCAAGCATTCAAGTTCAGCAGGGGGCGAAAATCACGCCGGTCCCGTTCGAAGCAGGGGAGACGCTGCTCTCCGCGCTGCAGCGGGCGGGATATTCCATCCCCGCAGCCTGCGGCGGCAAGGGCCGCTGCGGCAAATGCCGCGTGAAGGTGAACGGTGTGCCGCGCCTTGCCTGCAAGACGAAAGCGCAGGACGGCGATTGGATCGACCTGCCCGAGACGATGCGCGGCGTCATCCTGACGGACACGCTCACACTGCCGAAGGCGCAGGCGGGCCGCTCGGGCCTTGGCGCGGCAGTCGACCTCGGTACGACGACGGTGGCGCTGCGGCTCTTCGACCGCGCAGACGGAAAGCTGCTCGCGCAGGCTCAGGACTGGAACGCGCAGGCGCCCTACGGCGCGGACGTTATCAGCCGCATCCAGCACACGATGGAAGCGTTCGACGGGCTCGGCGAGCTGTCGCGCTGTATCCGCGCGCAGACCGAGACGCTTTTAGGACAGACACTTTCCGCCGCCGGACGGAAGACGGATGAAGTCAAGGAGCTCATCATTGCGGGCAATACCGTGATGCAGCACCTTTTCGACGGGCGCGAGGTCGCGTCCATCGCCCGCGCGCCGTTTCAGCCGGAGACGCTGTTTGAAGACGGCGCGGGTGAGCTGCTTTCGGGCATTCCCGTGCAATTTGCCCCGTGCGTCGCGGGCTATGTCGGCGGCGATATCACGGCGGGACTGTTGGCAGACGGCCTTTTTGTGCAGCCGGAATTGCGGCTGTTTCTCGATATCGGCACGAACGGCGAAATGGCGCTGGGAAATGAGAGTGGCGCGCTCTGCTGCGCGGTCGCCTCGGGCCCCGCGTTTGAGGGCGCGGGCATCAGTTGCGGCATGCCGGGCATCACGGGCGCGGTGAGCCATGTGAGCTATGACAGGGGCTTCCTCTGCGACATTGTCGGCGGGGGAGAGGCAAAGGGCATCTGCGGCTCGGGACTGGTCGACCTCGCCGCCGTGCTTTTGGAGCGAGGTGTGATCGACGAAAGCGGGCGGCTGCTGCCGCCGCAGGACGCGCCGGAGGACATGCGCCGCTACCTGACCGAGGACGGTCAGGGCAACGGCGTCTTCCACCTGACGAAGGCCGTCAGCCTGACGGCGCGCGACGTGCGCAACCTGCAGCTTGCCAAGGCGGCGGTGGCAGGCGGTATTCGGGTGCTGCTCGAGCAGCGCGGCGTGACGGCGGACGACATTGCGAGTGTGGAGCTCGCGGGCGGGTTTGGCAACTATCTCTCGCCCGAGAGTGCAGTGCGCATCGGCATGCTGCCGCGCGCGTGCCTTAGTAAAATCAGACCCCTTGGCAACGCGGCGCTCGCGGGCGCTTCGATGCTGGCGCTTGACGGGGAAAACTGGCGAAAGCTCGCGGAGATTCCCAAAAAGTGCCGCTATCTCGAGCTTTCCGGGCGCGACGACTTTTCCCGCGCGTTCACCGACAGTTTGACATTTTGAAAATCGTTCCGAACAGGAATTTTTAATGGAGGAAAACCCTATGGAAATGCAGTTTCCCGTGATTTTGGACGGCGCGACCGGCACCGAGCTCCAAAAGCGCGGCTTCACCGGCGACATGAGCGCCGAGCAGTGGGTGCTCGAGCATCCCGAGAGCATCCTTGAAATTCAGCGCAAGTATGTGGCGAGCGGCTCGAATGTGCTCTACGCGCCGACGTTCGGCGGCAACCGCCAGAAGCTCGAAGAGCGCGGCATCTTCAACCGCACGGAGGAGATGAACAAAGCGCTCGCGCAGCTCTCGAAGCAGGCGGCGGACGGAAAAGCATGGGTCGCGGGCGATATCGCGCCCACGGGCCGCTTTTTAGCCCCCCTCGGCGACGCGTCGTTTGAAGAGCTCGTCGACATTTACACCGAGCAGGCGGCGGGCCTTGAGCAGGCGGGCGTTGACCTCTACGTCATCGAGACGATGATGACGCTGACCGACGTGCGTGCGGCGGTTCTGGCGATCCGCAGCATGAGCAAAAAGCCCATCCTTGTGTCCTTTACCTGCGATGAGAGCGGCAAGATCCTCTCCGGTACGGACGTGGTCGCGGCGCTTTCCGTGATGGAGGGCATGGGCGTGAGCGCATTCGGCCTGAACTGCTCGGCAGGCCCCGAGCAGATGTTGCCGCAGCTCCAACGCCTGCATAAATACGCGCGCGTGCCGCTGATCGCCAAGCCCAACGCCGGCATGCCGGGGATCGTGAACGGCGAGGCCGTGTACAACTGCCCGCCGGAGGAATTTGTCGCGCTGGTGCCCGAGATGCTCAAGGCAGGTGTGGCCCTCTTCGGCGGCTGCTGCGGCACGACGGGGGAGCACATCGCCGCGCTGAAAGCAGCGCTCAAGGACGCGGAATACGTTCGCCCCGCACCGGAATGCCTCGACCTTCTTCCCGCGGCAACGGAGAAGGAAGCCTTCTTCCTGCCCGCCGATGCGACGCACGGCGCGGTGCTGACCGCGGACGGCGATTTGGAGGACAAGCTCTCCGACGCGATGGATGACGAATGGCCGATGGTCGCGCTGAAGCTCGCGTCCTGGGCAGATGTCGACGCGCTGGCGGACTACCAGTACATGCTTAGAAAGCCGCTGTGCCTTATCTGCGACGACGCGGAGCTTTTGGAAGCGGGCCTGCGCGCCTATCAGGGAAGAGCCTTGTACGAGGGAAATCTCACCGAAGATGCCCTTGCGCCGCTGGTCGAAAAATACGGTCTGCTGGTGTAAAAAGAGAAAAAGAAGAACGGGACGGAAATGTTCATTTCCGTCCCGTTCTCTATATATTAAAGCGCGTCACGCCGCGGCGCCGCCAGTGCTGACGATGCGGAAATACGCATTCGACGTCAGGCGGTACATCGCGCAGTAGAGCAGCGCGAAAAGAAGCAGCGCCGCGCCGGTCACGCCGAGAAACAGCGTGAGGTTCTGGATGCCGAACAGCTGTAAGATCTGCCATACCATCGGCTGGGCGAAGGCGAGGTGCAGCGCCGCCGCGGCAAGCGGCAGCAGGAAAATGAGCAGCATTTGCGCGTTCACGCTCTCACGGATGTCGCGCTTGGTCATGCCCACGCGCTGCATGATGGCAAAGCGCGAGGCATCCTCATACCCCTCCACGACCTGTTTGTAGTAGAGCATCAGGAGCGTTGCGAACAGAAACAGCACACTTAAAAGAATGCCGAGGAAGAAGAGACTGCCGTAGAGGGAGAAAAATTCCGCACGGACGTCCGCCATTTCCGTGGGATGCCAGTGATTCTGGACGGCAAGCGTGTTGATCGCGTCCTCCGCGCCAAAATAGAGGCTCGCCGTCGAAGCAAGCATCACCAGCACCATCGTCGAGAGAATGCAGATGGAGGCGAGGCCCGCGCCGTTTCGCTTCATGCGGTAGGTGAGCGACGAGAGGGAAACAAAGTTGCGTTTTTTGTAGTAGAATTTTTCATCCTTCTGGAGTGTTTTGCAGAGCGTCACGCTGCCGGAGATGAAGAGAAGATACGTCGATAGAATGACCATGATGACCGCGAGGAAGAAGAGCAGCATCGCCTGTACGGGGTCGTTGATGGTCGCGGCGATGTAGTACGCGCCGAGCAGCAGCGCAAGGCCGGGGATGACGAGCAGCCATTGCGACTTCGGCGGCTTTTCGCCGACGTTTTCGCTCTTCAAAAGCGCCGCGCCCTGTGCATGGCGCAGCGACAGCACACCGCGCACATAGAGCAGCGCGAAGATGGCGATGAACGTGATGGCGCACTGCCTGATGGCGGCAAGGCTCACGGTGAAAGCCGCGGCGGGGAGAGATAAAAGCCGCAGCAGTGCGGACTGCAAGACATAGGAGAGCAGCAGGCCGAGGCCAAGCCCCGCGATCAGCGTGAACGCCGCGGCCAGAAGTGTCTCCCAGAAGAGAATGGCGCTGAGTGCGCCGCGGTCCATGCCGAGCACGCTGTAAAGGCCAAATTCCTTCTTGCGGCGACGCAGGAGAAAGCTGTTCGTGTAGAAGAGAAACAGCGCGATGAACACCGATACGACGAACGAGCCGAGGCTCATCGTCATCGCGACCGCAGAGGTGCCGGAGCCGTTCACCTTGCCATTGACCGTATAGAGCGCGGGGGTGACGGCGAGGTACGCAATGACATACAGCATCGCTGCCATGAACGCGCAGGAGAGAAGATAGGGCACATAGAGCCTTGCGTTCTTTTTGATACCCATCCACGCAAGGCGCGGGTAAAAGGTGGGCTTCATGCGCATTCGCCTCCCGTCTGCTGCTGCGTGAGCGCATCGGTGATACGCTGGTAGAACTGGGAATCCGTGTCCTTGCCGCGCTTCAACTCGAGCGAGACCTCGCCGTCGCGCAGGAATAGCACGCGCGAGGCGCAGCTCGCCGCGCGCACAGAGTGCGTGACCATCACGATGGTCTGGCCAGAGGCGTTGATCTCGCCGAAGAGCTTCAAGAGCTCGTCGGTCGAGCGGGAGTCGAGCGCGCCGGTCGGCTCGTCGGCCAGCAAGATCTGCGGGCGGGTGATGAGCGCGCGGGCGACGGCGGCGCGCTGCTTCTGTCCACCGGAGACCTCGTAGGGGTACTTTTTGAGCAGCGTCTCGATGCCGAGGTCGTAGGCGAGCGGTGAGAGCCGGTCGCGCATCTCCGTGCGCGACTTGCCCGCGAGCACGAGCGGCAGGCAGATGTTGTCTTCGAGCGAGAACGTGTCGAGCAGGCTGAAGTCCTGAAACACAAAGCCCAGATTGTCGCGGCGGAAGGCTGCGGCGGTTTCTTCGGGAATCTCGGAGAGGTTCTTGCCGCCGAGCAGCACCGTGCCGCCGGTGGGCTTGTCGAGCGCGGCGAGGATATTGAGAAGCGTCGTTTTGCCGCTGCCGCTCTCGCCCATGATGGCGACATACTCGCCGGATTCGACGGTGAAGTTGACATTTTTGAGCGCCTGGACCTTGCTGCCGCCAAAGCGCGTGGTGTAGGTCTTTTGAAGACCGGAAACAGTCAGGATTTGCATGAGATGACTCCTTTCAAACGAGTGAGTTAGAAGCTGACGGTTGACATAATTTTCGCCCCTGGGGAAATTTTGCCGAAAGAAGGGCGCAAAAAAGCAGCCGGAAAAGCGGAGACCTTTCGCGGCTGCTTTTTCGAAAACGCGTTACTCGAGATTCAGTTTTTTCGTCGTGAAGAACCACGTTGCGGCGTAGCCTGCCGCGGCGAAGAGCAGTTCGCCGAACATCCCCCAGAGAAGCAGCAGCTCGATACTCGCGGGCGCGCTGTAAACGTCCAGATACATCCAGCGTGTGGGATCGGCGTTGAAGAACGCGCCGATCATGGCGATGGCGGTGAACTGCGCAAGCTGGAAGAACACGAGCACAAGGATGGTCGTCCAGAGCGTCTTGTGCTTATTGAAGCTGTAACCGATGGAGAAGGCGGCGTAGACCACGAGCTCGGCGGCAGAAACGGCAAAGACGAAATTGCAGAAAAGCTCAAAGACGATCAGCAGCGCGTGACTGCGCAGCGAGGCCTCCATTTCGAAGAACGCTGTGAAAACATCATTGAAAAAATCGGGGACATACTGGAGAGTGCTCCAGCCGGAGACAGCAATCATCAGCGAGAGAAGTCCCACGATGAACGCCGCAGCATACCACACGGCGGAAACGATGAGCTTGGAGATGAGCAGCTGATGGAGGCTCACCGGCAGCGTCAGCGTGAGATAGCCCTCGTCCTTGAGCACATGGTCGCGCCAGCGGACGGCGGAGAGCACCAGCGGCACAAACGCCAGCGCACCAAGGCCCATCATAAAGCCGATGACCAGCAGTACGCCGATGAGCTGTAAGAGCCAAGGAATGTGCCCGCCGTTCAGGAGCAGTTGAGAAAAACGCATCAGCGCCGTCAGAGCCAGCATTCCAAGAAAGACCGGCCACATGATGCGGCTCGTTGCGCGGAATTCATGTTTGATCAGTTTGCTCAGCATCTGAATACCTCCCGGAAGAGCTCGTCAACGCTCTTGCCCTTTTCATCTCGAATGGTCTCCACGCTCTCGTGGAGCATGACCTGCCCCTCGTGCAGGAACACGACCTCGTCAAGGATCTGCTCGACGTCGGCGATCAGGTGTGTGGAGATGATGACCGCTGCGTCCTCGCTGTAGTTGCCGATGATCGTGCGCAGGATGTAGTCGCGCGTCGCGGGGTCCACACCGCCGATGGGCTCGTCAAGAAGATAGAGCTTGGCGTCGCGGCTCATCGTCAGGATGAGCTGCGTCTTCTCGCGCATGCCTTTGGAGAGCGTCTTAATCTTCTGTGTGCGGTCAAGACCGAGGTTCATCAGCATCGCTTCGGCCACGCCGCGGCGGAAGTCCGAATAAAAGTCACCGTAGTAGTCAAGCGCCTGCGCGATCGTCATCCAGCCGGGCAGCGTGTTTCGGTCGGGCAGGTACGAGACAATGGCCTTCGTTGCGCGGCAGGGGGCCTTGCCTGCGATCAGAATTTCGCCCGACGTCGGCGTCAGAAGGCCGTTGGCGAGCTTGATGAGCGTCGTCTTGCCGCTGCCGTTGGGGCCGAGCAGGCCCACGATGCGCCCGGGTTCGATCGTGAGATCGATGCTGTCGAGCACCGTTTTGGCGCCGTAATTTTTCGTGAGCGCCTTGCATTCAAAAATACTCATTCTTCCTCCTCCTTAGCTCCCTGAATGAGAGCTATGACTTCGTCTCTCGTGCAGCCGAGCGTTTTCATCGAGTGGAGAAATTCTCCCACGCGCTCGTCCGCAATGCGGAGCTTGGCATTTGCGATCATGTTTTCATTTTCCGTGACGAACCGTCCCGCCGTGCGCTGGGAAAACACCAGACCGTCGCGTTCGAGCTCGGATAGCGCGCGCTGGACCGTGTTGGGGTTGACGCCCGCTTCCACCGCAAGCTCTCGCACGGAGGGGAGCTTTTCTCCCGGCGCGTAGATGCCGGAGACGATGGCCTCCGTCAACCGCTGTGTCAGCTGGGAGTAGATCGGCTGGTCATTGCGGAAGTTCCAGTCCATAGTGATCCTCCTTGTGTATCACTGTATTAAGTAATTAGTACAATAATACATCAAGCGGCATTTGTCAATAGCCGGACGCAAAAAAGATCAAAAAATTTCGCGGCAGAAAAAAGCCGCGAAATTGACATAAAATCCTAAAACAGATGTTGCATTTCGAGGAAAATGTGGTATCATAAATTCGAACAAATGTTGGAAGGGGCGCACAAGATGGAAAAACTGTCCAGAATGCAGCAGCGCGTATACGATTATATAGCAGAGAGCATCGCCGAACACGGCTATGCCCCCTCTGTGCGCGAAGTCGGTGAGGCGCTGGGACTCAAGTCACCCTCCACGGTCCACTTCCATATCAAGCACCTGCAGGAGATGGGGCTCATTGAGAAGAGCGCGGGCAAGGGCCGTGCCATCACGCTCAAAAAGCAGCTGCAGGCCGTTCCCGTTGCGCCGCAGCCCGTCGAGATCGACGAGCTTGCCCCGCGCCGCCGCCAGGTGCCGATCCTCGGCAATGTTGCCGCCGGTAACCCGATTTTGGCGCAGGAGTGCATCGAGGACTACCTGACGTTCGACACCGGCGGGCACGATGACGAGTATTTCGCCCTGCGTGTGCGCGGCGAGTCGATGCTCGGCGTCGGCATCCTGCCGGACGACCTTGTCGTCGTCCACCGCCAGAACCTCGCGCAGAACGGGCAGATCGTGGTCGCGCTGCTTGGTGACGAGGCGACGGTCAAAACGCTCAAGCGCAAGGGCAGCGAGGTCTGGCTCATGCCCGCGAACCCCGACTATCAGCCCATCGACGGCCGCGAGTGCACGATCTTGGGCCGCGTCGTCGCCGTGGTGCGGCAGTATTAAGCGAGAAAAGCAAACGCTCCTCCGCGAATGCGGAGGAGCGTTTTGGTTGTTACAGGGGGAAAGCGTAGGGTTAGAGGGAGTTGCGGCAAACTGGAAGTTATTCAATTCCTGTTGTTTGAGTTCCTTGCAAAAGCGGACATAAAAATACTATTCTTCGGTTTCGTATACAATGTCACCGTTAAAATACATGGACAACGACATTTGGATTAAATCTAACTCATTATCTTTAGGCAAACGCAGATAACCGATATACTCTACCTGATGAAATCCATACATTTCATCTACAATTTCAAAGCAGCATTTACCATACTGCTTAATAAAATCATTCAATGATACTTTGACACCGTCAAATCTGCCGTATTTTCCTAATTTGCTCAACAGTAAAACGCAGGTGCTATCCATATCGACGTTTTCAATGGCAATTTTCCCATCTACTTGCGTATAAGGCTCTTTGGCACTTACAAATCCGTGCTCAAACTCCAAATAAACAGTTCCATTTTGGCAAGTGATATTGCTTACGACCATATCATGTAAGCTATACGGCATATTCATTTGCTGCTTAAATCTCGTTACCATTTTGCGCCTCCTTAGATTCCGATTTGTTTACGCCCTCATCCCTTGTCAAAGTGCACCGTCCAGCCCTCGATCCCGTAGAACGGGGAGGAGACGGTGGGGTTCAGTCCGTCGATGAGGCCGCTCGGCGTCAGGACCGACGCGGTCTTGAACGCGATGGGCGCGATGGGCGCGCTCTGGGCAAGGTAGCGGTACAGTGCGCGGGCGGTCTGATCCGTCTCATTGAGCGAGAACGCATCGAGCAGCGTGTTGCACTGCTCGTCCGCGTAGCGGCCGTAGTTCAGCGCGCCGCCGGTGCGCGCGAGGGATGAAATGTCCCAGTTCGCCGTCAGGCGCACCTCGCCGAGATACAGGTCAAAATTCCCGTTTTGCAGCGCGGTCAGATAGTCGCTCCACGGGAGTGAGCGCACGCTGACCGTCAGAACGCCGGTCGAGAGCGTGCGGCTCAGATAGCCGGCGATGGAGACCTTGAACGAGTCGCTCTCGCTGACCAGGATCATCACCGTGCGGGGGCGGCTTTCCGTCACGCCCGCGCTTTCGAGCGCAGCGGCGAGGTCAGGCGAAGCGAGCGTCGACGCCATCTCCGTCGGATAGAGGCTGGAGTGCGGCGAGAGCGGGAAGCGCGCCGCCTCGGCGTGACCGGCGAGGTAGCCCGTCGTGATGGTCGCGCGGTCGATCGCACCCGCGAGGGCGCTGCGAAGCGATGCATCGGAGAGCGGCGCGCGCTGTGTGTTGAAGCCGAGGTAGATCATGTTCGCCGTCGCGTAGTCGGTGAGCGCCGTGTCCGCGCTGCGCAGATCGCCCGTGCTGCTCGTCAGGTCAGCCGAGAGCAGATGCACCTCGCGCGAGGAGAAAAGGTACGACGCCGTGTCCGCGTCCTTGACGGCGCGCAGCTCGATACGCTCGAACGGCAGCGTGCCGTCGCTGCGCCAGTCGGGATTCTGCTTGAGGCATGCGCCGTCGCTGTCCGTGACGAAGAGATACGGCCCCGTGCCGAGCGGCACGGTGTTCTTCTCCGAACCGGATTTGACGATGGGGATGTCAAGCAGCGCGGGGAACGCGCTGTCCGCACGCGTGAGATTGACAATGAGCGCGCCGTTGCTTGCGCGCATCGAGGCGACGTTGGCAAAGCGCGCGCTGTAGCGCTCGCTCTCCTGCGCGCGGCGAAGCGTCGCGAGCACATCGCTTGCCGTCAGGCTGCTGCCGTCTGAAAAGCTGACACCGTCGCGGAGGTAAAAGGTGTAGCTCGTGCAGTCGTTGTTGTGCTCATAGCGGCTGCACAGCACATTTTGCGGCGCAAACGACTCGTCCAGCACGAAAAGCCCCTCGTAGAGCAGCGCGCCAAGCGTCTGCTGCATGCCGTCGGGGCAGGTGATGGGGTCGAGCGTCACGCCCTGCAAATACGGCAGTGCGAACGACGTGATCGGCGTCAGGGTGGAGGAGGTGTCCGCTTCCACCGGCGGCGTTTCCTCCCAGAAGTCGCCGCTGCTGTCGTCGCTCACATCGCCGCTCCAGCAGCCCGAAAGCGAAAGCGCGAGCGTCAGCGCGCACAAAAGCGCAGAGAGGCGGCGCTTCACAGCGCATCCTCCGTAAGGCAGATCATCGCCGCCATGCCGCCGCGCCGGTCGCCCATCGCGCGGTGTGACCAGTAGCGTTCGGGGTGGCACTTCGTGCAGTCGGGGTGTACGTCGATGCGCGAGGGGTCGATGCCCGCGCGCAGCAGCCACAGGCGGTTGATCGCCTTCAGGTCGATGTGGTATTTGTCGCCGCGCTTTTCGATGCGCTCGTCCATCGCGGGGTCGAGCAGGGCGAAAAAGGCGTCGGCCACGTCGCTGTCGGTCTCAAAGCAGCACTTGCCGATGCTCGGGCCGATGGCGGCGCGCAGTGTGTAGGGATCGGCGCCGTAGCAGCTCATCATCGACACGGCGGCCTTGAGCGCGATGCCGCTCGCCGTACCGCGCCAGCCAGCGTGCACCGCACCGATCGAACGCGAAGTCGGGTCGTAGAGCGTGATGACGCAGCAGTCCGTCCCATAGGCGAACAGCGGCAGGTTCGGCACGTTCGTGATGAGCCCGTCGGCGTCGTAGGGACGGTCATCCCAGAGAATTTTGCCCGCGTCCTCTTCCGATGCAATGCGGACAAGGTCAGAGTGGATCTGGCGGCAGCCGACGGCGCGGCTCGCGTCAAAGCCTACGGCCTCGCCGAGACGGCGGTAGTTTTCGAGTAAGTTTTCGCTCGTGTCGCCCTTGTTGTCGGCAAAATTGAGTGAATCGTAGGGCGCAGGGCTCACGCCGCCGTGCCGCGTCGTGAACGCGTGCACCGCGCCGCTCCCCGCGGCGGTGATGACATCGGACGTGTCATAGATGAGACCGTTTACGTTATGTTCGGTGAAAGACATCAAAAGTGCCTCCTTTTTCTGCACCAAAGGGTGCGGAGATGTCGCCGCCTGTCTCAGGCGGCGGGGGAAATGCGGCGTGTGCGCCGCAGCACCACACTCCCCCATTTTCTTTCCCGGGAAAGAAAACGGGCGGTGTGACCGTCCAAAAGAAAGGCGTTTGCATTGCAAGCGAGCAGCTCGAAGAGCTGCAATGCTTGCCGACTGCACTTCCCATAGCGCGGCGTTGCCGCGTTTGGGGTTGCTAGACGATTTGACTTTCTCCTATTATCCGCTGTTGCGCAGCCGTTGGCGGCTCTGCTGCCTTACGGATGCGGCACACCCCTTGCGGGTGCCGCTCTGCCCATCTTGCAGAAGTGCGCAGTAATTCCCGTCTACCGCCAGTCTCCACAATGCGGCGAGCGAAGCAATGCCGCATTCGGCAGGCAGTCTGCCGCCAGACAAACGTCACTCGCGCCTCACGACAGTAAGGCGCGGTTGAGAGTTGTCACGAAACGTAGGGATTCATGGCGAAGCCATGTACACCGCACCCACACTGCGCAGCGCGTGCAGCCCTTCAAGCTGCAAACCCGCAATGGCGGGGTCAAGGGGCGGCGCCCCTTGCGTTCTCTTGGGGGTCCAAGGGGGCCATTCTCTCACGTGAGAGAATGGCCCCCTTTCCCGTATCCCCCACGGGTGTGGGGGAAATGTCCCACCACTTACAAGTGGTCAATCAGCGCCCACAGCACTGTTTATATTTCTTCCCGCTGCCGCAGGGGCAGGGATCGTTGCGGCCGATCTTCTGGACCTTGCGGGGCTGCTTTTTCACCGTGCCGTCGCCGGAGGTGGAGGCGACGATGCCGTCGGCCACGCGCTCGCGCTTGACCTCGCCCTCGGTCTTGACGCGGGCGGAGAAGATGCGGCGCACCGTGTCGCCCTGAATGGCGGAGATCATGTCCTCAAACATCGTGAGGGATTCCTGCTTGTAGACGTCGATGGGCTTGTTGTTGCCGTAGGATTGTAAACGGATGGCCTGACGCAGCTCGCTCATCGCGTCGATGTGGTCCATCCAGTATTCGTCGACCACGCGCAGCAGCACCACGCGCTCGAGTTCGCGCATGATGGGCGAGGTGACGGCGGCCTCCTTGGCCTCGTAATACTTCTCAGCGGCTTCATAGAAGCGATCGGTCAAATCGTCGGCGGAAAGGCCGGAGAGAGAGTTTGCATCCACGGCGCCGCGCGGGAAGTACGTGCCCTCGCAGCTCTTGAGCGCGTCGGCGCGGTGTTCGTCGTCGGTCTTGTCGTGCTCGCCGAAGGCGAAGGCGACCTGACTTTCGATGCTGCTTCTCAGCATGTTCAAAACGGTCTGCTTGATGTCCATGCCGTCGAGCACCTGCTTGCGCTGGCCGTAGATGATCTCGCGCTGCTTGTTCATCACGTCGTCGTATTCGAGTGTGCTCTTGCGGTACTGGAAGTTGCGGGACTCGACGCTCGTCTGCGCGTTTTCAATCGCCTTGGAGAGCGTCTTGTTTTCAATCGGCGTATCCTCGTCGAGGTTGAAGCGCTCCATCAGGTTCGTGATGCGCTCGCCGCCAAACAGGCGCAGCAGATCGTCTTCAAGCGAGAGGTAGAAGCGCGTCTCGCCCGGGTCGCCCTGACGGCCGGCACGGCCGCGCAGCTGGTTGTCGATACGGCGGGAATCGTGACGCTCCGTGCCGATGATGAACAGGCCCCCTGCCTCGCGGACCTTGTCCGCCTCACCGCTGATCTCTTCGCGGTGCTTTTCAAGGGCCTTGGCGAACATATCGCGCGCGTCGAGGATCTCCTTGTTGTCGGTCTCGGCGTAGCCGGTCGCCTCGGCGATGAGCTCGTCGCTGAGACCGGCCTTGCGCAGATCGGTCTTTGCCATGTACTCGGCGTTGCCGCCGAGCATGATATCGGTACCACGGCCGGCCATGTTCGTCGCGACCGTGACTGCGCCGAGCTTACCGGCCTGCGCGACGATCTCGGCTTCCTTTTCGTGGTTCTTCGCGTTTAAGAGGTTGTGCTTGATGCCCTCGCGGGAGAGCAGATACGAGAGCTTTTCGTTCTTTTCGATCGACACCGTACCGACCAGCACGGGCTGGCCCTTGGCATGGCAGGCCTTGACCTGCTCGATAACAGCGCGGTATTTTGCTGCCTCGGTTTTGTAGACGACGTCGGGGTCATCGATACGGGCGATGGGGCGGTTCGTCGGAATTTCAATGATGTCGAGGTTGTAGATCGTGCCGAATTCCTCTTCCTCGGTGAGCGCCGTACCGGTCATACCGGAGAGCTTGCCGTACAGGCGGAAGTAATTCTGGAACGTGATGGTCGCAAGCGTCTTGCTTTCTCGCGCGACCTCGACATGCTCCTTGGCCTCGATGGCCTGGTGCAGACCGTCGCTGTAGCGGCGGCCGAACATCAGTCGGCCGGTGAACTCGTCGACGATGACGACCTGACCGTCCTTGATGACATAGTCGATATCGCGCTTCATCGTGCCGTGGGCCTTGATGGCCTGGTTGATGTGGTGCGCGATGGTGGAGTTTTCGGGATCGGAGAGGTTTTCAAGGCCGAAGTATTCCTCGGCCTTCTTCACGCCGCGGGCGGTGAGCGTCGCGGTCTTGGCCTTTTCGTCGACGATGTAGTCGGCGTCGATGTTGACGTCTTCCTCTTCCTTGTCGTCGCTCTCGGCAATGACCTTCTTGCGGAAGCCGCGTACAAGGTTTTCCGTGCGGGAATACATCTCCGTGGACTTTTCGCCCATGCCGGAGATGATGAGCGGCGTGCGCGCCTCATCGATCAAAATGGAGTCGACCTCGTCGACGATGGCGAAGGCATGTCCGCGCTGGACGAGCTCGCTTGCGTAGATGGCCATGTTATCGCGCAGATAGTCAAAGCCCATCTCGTTGTTCGTGCCGTAGGTGATGTCCGCAGCGTAGGCCTTGCGGCGCTCCTCGCTCGTGAGGTCGTGGACGATCAGGCCGACCGTGAGGCCTAAGAAACGGTGGACTTTGCCCATCCACTCGCTGTCTCGCTTGGCGAGGTAGTCGTTCACGGTGACGATGTGGACGCCGTTGCCGTTCAGGGCGTTTAGGTACGCGGGCAGCGTTGCCACCAACGTTTTGCCTTCACCGGTCTTCATCTCGGCGATGCGGCCCTGATGGAGCACCACGCCGCCGACGAGCTGCACGCGGTAGGGGTACAGCCCCAGCACGCGGCGGGACGCCTCGCGCACGGTGGCAAACGCCTCAGGCAGGATGTCGTCGAGCGTTTCGCCGCTTTGCAGACGCGTCTTGAACTCCGGCGTTTTGGCCTGCAGCTCCGCGTCGCTCATCGCCTTGTATTCGTCCGCCATCGCTTCGATCTTGTCGACGATGGGGTAGATGCTCTTGAGCTCACGGTCGCTGTAGGAACCGAACATTTTACTAAAGAAACCCATATTCAAAACTTCCTTTCGTGGGAGCATAATGACACGCTTACAAGTATAGCATCCCTCTGCGCGATATGCAAAGGGAAATTTGCTGTATAATATGAATGGATTGTAAATAAATTCCGCCGCTGCGTCAGGCATGGCTTGCACTTTATATAGCCGCTGTGGTAAAATACAAAGCAAGATAGTACAAAGCGACGAAACGCCCTCCGACGGCGGAGGACAGAAGCATAAGGAAGAAGTTTTTTCTCATCTCTCATCTAAGGAGGACATTCGCATGAAACTGCACTTTTACGGGGCCGACCGCTGCGTGACCGGCTCCTGCCACTGCCTGGAGATAAACGGTAAGAAGATCCTCGTCGACTGCGGCTTACAGCAGGGCCGCGACGAGCTCGACAACCGTTATCTCGCTTTCGCTCCCGGCAATATCGATATTCTGCTCGTCACCCACGCGCACATCGACCACACGGGCCGTATCCCGCTGCTGGTGAAAAACGGCTTCCACGGCCGCATCCTGACGACACGCCTGACAGCAGATTTGATGAAGATCATGTTGCTCGACTCCGCTCACATTCAGGAGAGCGACGCTGAGTATGAAAACCGCAAGGGCGAGCGCGCGGGCCGCGAGCATGTCGATCCGCTCTACACCGAGCAGGACGCGCTGGACGTCTTCAAGTACGTGACGACCTGCGAGTATAAAGAAAAGGTCGACCTCTGCGAGGGTGTGAGCGCGGTGTTCACCGACGCGGGCCATCTGCTCGGTTCCGCGTCCATCACGCTTGAGCTGGAAGAAAACGGCGTGCACAAGACGATCGTCTTCTCCGGCGATATCGGCAACGTCGACCAGCCCATTATCCGCGACCCGCAGCTTCTCAAAAAGGCCGACTACGTCGTGATGGAGTCGACCTACGGCGACCGCAACCACACCGAGGTCTGGAGCTATACCGACGAGCTTGCCGAGATCATCGACGAAACGCTCGGCAAGGGAGGCAACGTCGTCATCCCGTCGTTCGCCGTGGGCCGCACGCAGGAGCTTTTGTACTTTATCCGCGAGATCAAGGATCAAAAGCTCGTCAAGTCGACGCCGAACTTCCCCGTGTACATCGACTCGCCCCTTGCCAAGGCGGCGACGACTGTGTTCTGCGGCGACCTGCACGGCTATCTCGACGAGCAGGCGCTCGAGCTTGTGAAGGACGGCACGCACATGTTCACCTTCCCCAACCTCAACCTTGTTGAGTCGAGCGAGGAATCGAAGATGCTCAACATGGACTCGACGCCCAAGGTCATCATCTCGGCTTCCGGCATGTGCGACGCGGGCCGTATCCGCCATCACCTCAAGCACAACCTCTGGCGCGCGAACAGCGCGGTCGTGTTCGTCGGCTTCCAGTCGCCCGGCACGCTGGGCCGCAGATTGCTCGACGGCGTTGAAAAGGTCAAGCTCTTCGGCGAGGAGATCGCCGTCAAGGCGAAAATCGTCAACTTCCAGGGCCTGTCGTCCCACGCCGATCACGATCATCTCGTCCAGTGGATCAAGGCATTCGACCCGAAGCCGACGCACGTGTTTGTTGTCCACGGCGACGAGGACGTTGCGCCCGTGTTTGCCGAAGAGCTCAATTCCCTCGGCTTCCATGCGCACGCGGCCAAGTTTACCGAATGCTACGACCTTGCTGCGAACGAAATGGTCAGCGAGGGCTACATTTCCGAGCGCAAGCGCACGGCGCAGAAGTCCCGCGCCGACAACCTCTACGCCAAGCTCGTGGCGGCAGCGGAGTCGCTGCTTGAGTTTGCCAAGCGCTGCAAGGGCAGACCCAACAAGGACATTTCTGCGCTCACCGGCCAGATCATCAGCCTGATCGAGCGCTTCCGCGAGTGATTTGAGATACACAACAAAAGGTACTTCGCGCGATAAAAGCGCGAAGTACCTTTTCTGAGAGGAGAAGACGATGGAGCTTGCCAAAAATCAGGAGCATACCGTCACCATCGAGGGCTATGGCGAGGGCGGCATGGGCGTTGCGCGCATCGACGGGCACGTCGTGTTCGTCCACGGCGCGCTGCGCGGCGAGAAGTGCCGCGTGCTCATCTTAAAGACGCTCAAGAGCGTCGCCTTTGCCAAAGTGCTTGAGGTGATCGAGCCGTCGAGCGAGCGCATCACGCCGGACTGCCCGTACTTCCCGCGCTGCGGCGGCTGCACGTACCGCCACATCCGCTATGAAGAAGAGCTGCGGCTGAAAAAGCAGCGCGTGCAGGACAATTTGTCCCGCATCGGCGGCAGTGATGTGACCGTTGAGGAGATCTTAGGCGCGCGGGACACGCTGCGCTACCGCAACAAGGCGCAGTATCCCGTGTCGAAGGACGGCGCGGTCGGCTTTTACCGCGCCCGCACGCACGAGGTCATCGAGTGCGAGCACTGCTTATTGGTCAAGCCCGAGGCCGACGCCGCGGCGGAGGCGCTGCGCGAATATATGCAGTCCTGCCGCGTCGCGGGCTATGACGAAAAGACGGGCCGCGGCCTTGTCCGCCATCTCTACATTCGCTCGAACGCGGCGGGGGAGAGCCTTGTCTGCGTGCTCGTGAACGGAGATAAATTGCCGAAAGAAGACCGGCTTGTCGCGCTCCTGCGCGATGCGTGCCCGAAGTGCACCGGCATCGTGCTGGGCACGAACACGAAAAAGGGCAACGTCATCCTTGGCGACCGCTACCGCACGCTCTGGGGGAGCGACCGGCTTGAGGATACGCTCTGCGGCAAGACGTTCCGGCTGAGTGTGCCGTCGTTTTATCAGGTCAACCGCGTACAGGCCGAGCGGCTCTACGCGAAAGCCATCGAATTTGCGGGCCTCACGGGGCAGGAGACGGTGCTCGACCTCTACTGCGGCGCGGGCACGATCACGCTCGCACTGTCGGATCACGCGAAGAAAGTCCTCGGTGCGGAGATCGTCCCCGAGGCCATCGACGACGCGCGCGAAAACGCCGCGCGCAACGGCGTTAAAAACGCGGAGTTTTTCTGCGGCGATGCGTCCGATGTGGCAAAAAAGCTCGCGCGCGAAAACCTGCGCCCCGACGTCATCACCGTCGACCCGCCGCGCAAGGGCTTGGCCGCCGACGTGGTGGAGAGCATCGCCGAGATGCAGCCGGGACGTGTCGTGTACGTCTCGTGCGACAGCGCGACCATGGCGCGCGACGTGAAGCGCTTAGCAGACCTCGGCTACACCGCCCAGCGCGCCTGCGCAGTGGACATGTTCCCAAGGGCGGATCACGTCGAGACGGTGGTCCTCTTGTCACGGGAAACAAATCCACTGACGGTTGAAGTCAGAATGGAAGTGGAAACCGGCGAGGTCAAGGAGCATCCGACCTATAAGCGTATTCAGGAATATGTGCAGGAGAAGTACGGCTTCAAAGTCCATACGGCATATATTGCAGAGGTCAAGCGCATGGTCGGATTGGATATGCACAAAGCGCCGAACGCAGTGGAGCAGAGAAAACATGAGTATCATCCCTGCCCGCCTGAAAAGGTCGAGGCAATTAAGGATGCTCTGCGGCATTTCGGCTTAATTGCTGAGTAACGTCACTGTGAGGCAGTAAAAATGCCTTATTAAAACTGGAGATAGTGAGAACAGTGAAATCCTTTCTCCCTGCATGAAAAAAGCACATCAGAAAGCAAAGCACGGCAGAGCGTATACGGTACGCCTTTGGATGTGGAATTTTACGGCATAGAACATTTTTACACCATTTGGCAAAATGCGAAAGTGCTTCTTGCAAACAGAGCATTGTTTTACCCGCTGAAATCGCTGTAATGAGGAGAAGCCCAGCATCACGTCAAACGGCGCGTGCTGGGCTTCTTTTTGTTGCGTCTCGGGGCTTTTTTTGGAGGATAATCCCTCCTGTGTGCCATTTGTTTTTCTATGCCGTGTTGACATACTGCGCTCTACCTATCACGGTAACTGTACGTTCTCGGAACAAAAATGAACACGTTTTCTCTGTATAGGGAGAAAGCCGGAGAGGAATAAGAGGGTAAGTGCAGGCTATGGGAACGGTGTGTAAACCACTTGCGGTTTTCCACGGTTTCCATAGCCGCAGCGAGGGAGAAAAGGGAGAGGTGGCTTTCTCGCTCAGGTGGCTTGCCGCCGCTCTTTGGCTCTCCCTTTTCTCCCTGAGTATCAGGGGTTATTCTGCGTCATTGCTCGGCGTAACAGGGCGAAAGTCCTCCTGAACGCCCTCGTTAAGGTCAAAGCACATGGTTTTTGCATCGGCAACCCAGAAACCGCGTACCTTGTAACGCTTGCCGGGAATCCAATCCTCGCCAGTGACAGCGCGGAGCGGGTCAAGCAGATTCTTGTTGGAAATTGTTACGACACCCTTTTGCTCACCCTTCGGCTTGGAGAACTTGAAGCCCTTCGGTTCGTTGCTCTTGCAGGAGCGGATTGCGAACACTCTTGCTTTCGCATCCAACAGGCACAAAACAAAGGCGGGATAACCCAAGTCCTCAAGCACCTTCTTGGTGAAAGTCACGCCGTTCTGATTCAGGAACATATCCGGGTAGGCGTTGATATTGGAGTCGATGGTTTCAAAGTTCAAAGCGGAAAAATCAAAGTTCATAGTAAAAATCCTTTCATTTCATTGTGTTTTGCGCCTCATCCACGATTTTCATAAACTCCTGACGTTCCATAAAAGACCATCGGGAGTCCATGATCAGATAGCCCTTGAAAAGCCCATCTTTCACGCGGTATGCGACGAAGTGATTGGTCAGGCGACGCAATGCAGCTCGTTTTGCCGTGCTGTGCCGCTCTGACAGTAGTTTCTGTACTGTTATCCAATCCTCTTTTTTGATAATCGCTGTGTGATGGTTTTCCTTGAAATACATATTCAAGTCCGTGTTTTTAACCGACTTGTGTGTGCGGAAATCTTTGGTATAGGTTTTCTGCATCAAGGCATCACCGCAGTATTTCTCATTTCGGAGGATGCTGCGGACAGTACCGGCAGACCAGAGGTCATTACCCATGGGAGATTTGATCCCCTGCTCTGTCAGGGCAGCAGCTATTTCCGCTGGCGTTGCGCCCTCCAAGCAGCTTTCGTAGATATACTCGACAATTCGTGCCTCGGTAGGTTCGATAACCAACCGCCCAAAGTGGTCACGGTAGAAGCCCAACGTGTTCTGCACAGAGAACTTGTAAATGCCCTCCGCCATACGCCAGCGAATACCTGCTTTAATGGCCTCACTCTTTTGTTGGGATTCCATTTCAGCCAGAGCAGCCAATAGTGAGATCAGGAGGTTATTCCGTCCATCACCGGTATAGGTAATTCCCTCGGTCTCAAACTCAACGGAAACAGGGGGATTCAGTGCGGAAAGCGTTCGCAGATTATCCAGAATATCCACGATATTTCTACCAAAACGGCTGATGCTTTTCGTGAGGATCAAGTCAATTTTTCCGTCCACCGCGTCGGTAATCATTTTCTGAAAGCCCAGACGCTTTTCTACGGTAGTTGCACTTATCCCTTCATCTTGATAGATTTCAACCAGTTGCCATTGCGGATTGGCTTCAATTCTCTTGGTAAAATGATGAATCTGCATATCGAAACTGCCGATCTGTTGTTCCTCCTGCGTGCTGACGCGGCAATATGCCGCAACGCGGAGTTTGGGTGGTTCCGCTGCAATTTCTCGCCTTTTTTGCGGCGGGATGACAATGACACCATTTCCGCGCTGATTATAGGAAATTTCGTCCTGCATCTGGCGACGTTTTTGTTCTCTGCGCTCAGCTCGGCTGCTGGTCTGCCGCTCGGCCTCTATCGCTTTGGGATCAAGCGGTTTTGCCATATCCTGCCTCCTGCACCGAGAACGCAACTATTCTTTTGCGCTGCATGGGCATACCACCTCCTTTTCAGTAAATTTTGACTTTTCACGGAATCACCACCTTATCTTCCAATATTTCTATGACATACCGAAAAATCGGGCTGCCAACATAAATAGAGGGCGGCAGAATGCCCTGCCGCCCTGAAATCAATATTCAGTCGCTTCAAAATTGCCATCCCTCACGTTCGCATAAGCCCAAAATGTCAATGCACGGAACATTCAAGCTTTTGCAGACATACGGTATTTTCTTTTCACCTTTTTTACTCTCTTCGGTGATTACTGTTAGTCCATACTTCATGGCTGTGGCAATTAAGAAGGCATCTCCCGATGATTTGACTTGCTTGAAATCGATAAGTTGTGGATTAGATGTAACGACCTTTTTGACGTTATCCTGAATATCATCATCAATGGGCAGCACCACGCCATGTAACCCTATGTACCATTTTTTTAAATCGTCATCATTCACTTCTTCAATTATTTCCGAGCAGGTTACTATGCGCTTTTGCTCAATTAGCTCGTCCATGTGATGCCAAAGTGTCTTATTGATGCTTCTCCGATGTGGTTCATCATCTTTTTGTGAAAGGATCGAAGATGTGTCTATGATATATTTGGGTTCAGAATCATGATTCACCATTTCGATACCTCCCACATAAATTTTTCTATATGGTTCTGTTTTACGCCGAGATAGCGAGATATATCCTGCTTGTCAAAGTAACCCTCTCGATAACCATGAAAGAATGCCCGGCATAATGCAGGGCTATTCTGGTCAATAGCCTCACGCGGAATATTCCTAGGAATACCTTTACCAGTTAGCTTTCTATATTCCTGTGCAGCCTTTCGCTCGTTTTCAAACTGTGATCTTATTGCGGCTATCAGCATCGCATACTTAGGTTGTCCAATTTTCCCAGAATCCAGTAAACGGCGACAAATAACTTCCTTACTTACTGAAAACTTATCCGCTAGTGATGAAACAACGTCCAAATCTATTTCTGATTGCGTATAGCTGCCAAGCTGTTTGTTCAGATTTACCCGGGGTACAAGAACTTCTCCAGCAACCGCGTTGCAAAAGACTTCCTCCGCCTGTGCGGAAAATGAGTCAATCATGTCATTACAGATAACCGAACTTCGCTTAATCAGGTGGACAAGTTCATGAATAATCGAAAATGTTTTAGCCGGGTATCGATCATCATTATTAAGCCCGATAATTGGCATTGTGGTGTCGTATATGGCAAATCCACGGGCAACCTCAGTATCTACGCCGGTAAAGCAATGCACAAATACACCGGCATTCTCGACAACATTGCGAATGTATAAATAGAACTGCCTTGTGCTCTGGCATTTATATTGCACATTTGAATCAATACCAAGACTATTTCTGATTTCTCGTGCCCAATGGATAACATTATCATCTGGACAATTTATGGACATACCAAATTTCACTGTGCGCTCTTTCAAAGCTTGCCTGGATTCCAGAAGCAAATCGCGAGCAGAAAGAATATCGAAAATAGCAAGATTCAATGCGCTGTTATCAACAACTGCGTCGGGCAAAGTACGGAGATTTCGCATTTGAGGCAAGTGCTTTACATTAATGTCACTTGCATTCATATACAGTCCGGCAAACGGAATACGGTAACATTTTGCGATGGATTTTGCCTGATTTATTGTGGGAAACTTCCCTGATTCATTATTTTCCCACAGAACAATTTTTTCTTCCTTGAACTTTGTAATCCGTGTTACATAGTCAAAAGATATGGCTTTCTTCTCTCGTATAAAGCGCAAAGTGTCTTTATTTATGCGAGCATATATATACATAGGTGGAACCACCTCCTCTTACAGTGCCTTTATCGTCTCCACAAACTGGCTCATGCTGACAGCTCCCGGTAGGAGATTTTCTCCATCCCTGAACACCATGTAATAACGGTACTGGCTCCCGGCGGCAGTCCGCCACGCGCGTCCCAATTCAATCTTTTCCCGGCTGTTATCGTTTTTCAGATGCTCGCCCTTGGTTTCTGCAAAGATTACCTTGCCGCTCTGGGTCATAATCATAATGTCCGGGTAGTGCTTGATATAGCCGTTGATGGCAAATCCATGCCGGGAGAGATTGCGGTGCCACCAGCGAACATTCGGAAGGGCGGTCAGCTCCATAATCAAATCCTGTTCCAGCTTGTTGATGCCGCCATCCTCGGCTTCATACAAAGAACCGCCGTATATGTCTGTGCTGGTCGTGGGATGAATAACTGACGGCAGCCGATAGGACGGCTGGCATACGATGCGTTCGGTTTCCAGCCATTTTGCAAAAGTTTCCCGATAATGTGCATCCAGCAGGGATTCAATCTTTTCCTTGATTTTTTTGGCATATCCCAGCGGTGCCTTCTCCATAGCTGCGATCTGTGCCTTGTCCATGTCATCCACAATGCGGTTTATGTAGGCTTTCAGTTCGGCGGCGTCCACCATGTTCAGCTTATTAAGCTGATTGAACATCATGTCCTTACACTGGCGCACACGACTCTCCGGCGGCAGACTGTTGAAGTATTCCTTGAAATACCGCTGTTCTGCGCTGGTCATTTTGAACACCTTGGGCAATCCGCCCTCATTTGCCCGCACATCGACCTCGGCAATTTCATCATCGGCTGCGGCAAAATCAATGTCGTATGCCTTTCCTTTCAGCGTGAAGCCTTCGGCGAGCTGTTCTTTTTCCAGCAGTTCCAGCGTACCTTCCGTAAACAGGGTATCGGGGATCACCTGGAAAAATTGAGGGATCACAAGAGTTTCAATGTCACTTTGGAATTGAGGACGAACACGGAAAGTAGCCACTTGTTCCCGCACCTCCCAAGGAAGATTCTGAATCTGCGGATCATCCTGCCCCTGTTTTACGGCGTTGTTGTACGCTTCACCGGCTTTGGCGGCATCATCCAGCATACTGTCAGCTTTCGGGGTAATTTCTGAGGATTTTTCCTGTTCCCGGCGGCGTTCCAGTTCTGCCCCGATGGATTTCCCATCCAGCCCTGCAAAATCGTCCTGTTCCGTTTCCAAAGGGGCTTCCGTATCGGAAACTCCTTGCAGTTCAGTAATGTCGATCTGCACCGGGGGCTGCTCCGAGACCTGGGGCTTCACAGGTTCGGCCAGACGATAATCCTTGTCGCTGAATCCTGCACTGTTCAGTCCTTTGACAATATGGCGCACCGTATCGTCAAAGTCATTAGAAGAAGTCAGTACATAGGACATATTCAAAGCCGCCTGTGTATGCTGGCTTGTATGGGGCAAGCGGAGAATCCGCCCCAAAATCTGCTCCACATCGACTTGGCTTGTTTTATTGGCGAGGGACGCAAGGATATAGGCAAATGGACAGTCCCAACCCTCTTTCAGCGCATTGACCGTGATAATATAGCGAACAGGACAATCGGGAGACATCAAATCCATATTTTTCAGTTCATTCACATCGGCGGTACGAATGGCGATCTGCTCTGCCGGGATGCCAGCGTCCACCAGCTTGTCCCGCAGTTTTTCAAAGGTGGTAGCGTCCTCCTTGCCTTTTGGTTGTGCCTGGAACAAGGCGATGGGGCGAATATACTTACCTGTTTTTGTATATTCCGCACAGGCAAGTTCTTCCAGCTTATTCCGCAGATCAATCGCGTCAATCAGCACATCGGATTGACTGTCCCGGTTGTAGACGATCACAGGCAGCTTGACCATGTTCTCGCCCTTGAGCTGCACCGCGTCCACATAGGAGATAATATTGCTCTCCTTTTTCGGCGTAGCGGTCAAATCCAGAACAAAGCAGGGATTGAAGTTCTCCAGCATTTCAAGGCTGAGATCAGACCGGGCGTGGTGGCTCTCGTCCACAATGACAAGCGGGTTAAGCTGATTGATGATCTGGAACAGCGCTGTTTCGTCCGCTTTCTCAATGGGGCTGTCTGGCTTGCCAAGCACCTTGGCAAACTCGGCAAGATTGCTGTTCTCCTGATAGGCTTTCAAGCCCTCCTTGCCGCGCCCACGGAAAGAATCATAGGACAGCACCATGATGGAAAGCTGTTCGGTGACGGCAGTGGGATTGAAGTTCTGCCCGTTCAAAAGCTCCTGCTTGGTGTAGACCTCCACGCGCCCGCCAAAATCCACATCAATTTTCTGTCGGTAGGGATGTTGTGTGTCTTTGAGGGCTTTCACCGTCTGCGCCAGGATTGCGTCCGAGGGAACGAGCCATACCACTGCCTTTGTCTTGGTAACAGGCAGAGCGTCAAAAATGGGGCGAATGGCATTACAGGCGATAAAGGTCTTCCCACCGCCTGTGGGCACCTTGAAGCAGAGGTTAGGGACACCGGGCAGAATATCCTGATAGTACCCCAGAGACGGTGCACTTTTTTCCTGCCAGAAGCAGCGGAAAGCTGCCGCGTAGTCCCGTGTTTCATTCAGCAGTTCCAGATAGCGGGTCAAGTCCGCTATGACCTTTTTCTGATAGCTTTTTAATTCCATATAGCGAACACCCCCTTACAGTCTGCTGATGTCGCGGGGAATCTTCTTGAAGGTGATCCCCATCTGCGCCAGCTTGTCCTCACCGATGGAGCAGCGGTCGGCATAAATGACCGTTCCATCGGCTTTTTCTTTGATGGTGGCAAGAAACGCATAGTCCAAAACCGTCACGCGCTGCGGCTCATAGTAGAAGTAATAGCCCGTGCTGTTGTGCTTGCCGAGGTAATAGAGATTGCCGCTGCTGGGCGGGGCGTAGGGCTGCTTGGTTTCCATGAACCAGATGTATTCCCGGATTTTCTCCGGGGCAACCGCTTCATTCAGGCAATCGCCCACCAGCAGCGGTTCGCCCAAGTCATAGAAGCTGAAATTGCCGCCTGTGCCCTCCACGGCGTTTTTACCCTCACCGTAGCCCTTGATTACGCGCTTGACGCGCTCGGCGGTGATGCTGTCGGCGTAGTCCATCATCTCGACGAGGATGAACTTGCGGTGTCCGCCATCGGCTTTGTTCATGTTGAGAACGGCGTGGGCGGTAGTACCAGAACCGGCGAAGGAATCGAGGACAAGTGCGTTCTCGTTTCCGGCAACTTTCAAAACAAACTCAATCAGGCGGTGAGGCTTTGGTGTATCAAAAGTAGCTTTGCCGTCAAATATCGCAAGCATTTCCTTTTTGGCTTCATCGGTATGTCCAGTCTCAGTAAATGCCCAAAAGTTTGTCGGCAGTTTTCCACCCACATTTTCGAGGTATGTTTTTCTGGCAATGCCGCCTTTGCCTCCTTTGGTGAAGAAAAAGCGCGGCCATTGTCCACGGTCATATACCGCCTGTGCCTTCTGCGCGGATATTTCGAGTGATTCAGAAAGAACGATTGCCTGTACGCCCTGTCGCACATCGCTTTCCGGAACGCCGCATACAACAGCACGCTCATGTGCGTCATTCAAATCGCGGAGTTCGTATTCGCACCATCCGCGCATGATTTCCAACATTTGATCTTGACCGAACGTCCAGCAACGACCATTTGCCGGATATAGCATCTTCCCTGTAAACGGGTGCTGGATTGCATAAACCATACCTTGATGCGTGGCAGCTCCCGGTGCAAACGCGTTATCTGTTCGCCAAAGTGTTCTGTCATTGTCTGGATTTTTGTATTTTGCATCCATTTCCGCTGTGCGGGGTAGTTTGTTCGGGTTCCAATCAGGCAGTTTGCTATACACCACAAGATGTTCTACCTCGTTCACGATACCCTTGGAGTCATTGCGGGTGGAATATGTACGCTGCCAAGAAATATTGGAAACAAAACAATTACTGCCAAAAATTTCATCACAAATCAACTTGAGATTGGCATACTCCGTATCATCAATGCTGATGAAAATAACGCCATCATCCGCCAGCAGCTTTTGCAGCAGCTTCAAGCGCGGGTACATCATGCACAGCCACTTGTCGTGGCGGGTCAGGTCCTCGCCCTCTTTGCCGACAACCTCGCCCAGCCACTTCTTGATCTTCGGGTCATTGACATTATCGTTGTAGACCCAGCCCTCGTTGCCGGTGTTGTAGGGCGGATCAATATAGATGCACTTGACGCGCCCCTCATACCGGGGCAGCAAGGCTTTCAGGGCTTCCAGATTATCGCCCCGGATAATCATGTTTTCGCTGCCGTTATCTTCTTCATGCTGGCCCTGCTCGTCATAGCTGTATTGGCGCTCCAACACCCGGAACGGCACTTCCTGATGGTGATTGATGACTTTACTTTTTCCGATCCATTCCAGTGTTGGCATGGTGTGTTCCTCCACAAATCTATTCTCGTAAAAGACCTGTCCTGTCACGGAAGGGCTAATATTTGTTGAATTGCGTCCAATCTTGTCGTAGTCTGTCGAATAGACGATTTCGGACGTGTTGTAAACCAAGGGTTTAGTGCGCCCATTCGCACCCTTGGGGTGGAATGCACCCCATTATTTCGAGTTAGAGTCGCTATTGTCTGCGGCTCATTTTTAATTTTTAGCGGGCTTCTTAACGTACTTTCCGCTTTTGATTCTCGCGTCTGCGGGCTTTGGCTCATCATCGGGGATTGCCCATCTGTTGCCGATTTTCACCGCACCCGGTATGCGTTCCTCGTTGCACAATATCTGTATGCGCCGTGATGAGATACCCCACCTCTCGGCGGTCTGCGGGACAGAAAGATACTTCATGGTTGCAGCCCTCCCGGTCTGTCCTCTCAGCTTGTTAGCCTGATCGTAGTTACAATAAATCATTATATATTATAGTCCGATTAGCGAATAAAATCAATAGGTTTCCCGCGAAGTTCAGAAAGAATTTCCAATTCAGAAATCAAGGGTTTGGGACTTTCCCAAAAGAGAAAATGAGCGTATCGGCTGCAAGGCAGAAACGCTCATTTTTCCGGTGTGTACGGACACCGGATGTGCTTGCTATTCTCTATAATTTCATATCCGCAGATACAACGCGCTCCCGCTTTCACAAAAGCAGGGGCGCATATTTTTTAAGAGGGTGTCAAGTTTTTGAGAAAAAAGTCCGTTAAAAAGTAAAAAGAAATTTTTCGCGTTACCCCCCCCATTCGCAGAAAATTTGTCCGTTGTAAAGTGAAAGGAGTGTTTTATCATGCCAGACCGCACGCGGCCCATCCGCAAGGAAATCTGCCTGAATGAGCAGGAACTAAATCTCATCCAACATAAGATGCGCCAGTTGGGAACGCACAACTTCGGCGCATACGCCCGGAAAATGCTCATCGACGGGTACATCATCAAGGTGGACTACACCAAGCAGAAAAAGCTGGCCGCTGCTGTCAGCCATGCTGCCGCCAATATCAATCAGGTTTGCCGGCGTATCAATCAGACCGGGCGATTCTATGCTGCCGATATTGCCGAGCTGAAAGCACGTCAGGAAGAAATATGGTTGCTTTTGAAAGAATCGCAAAAACAGGAATTATGAATGTAAGGGGGCACAATATGCCGCGCATGAGTAAATCAAGAAAGCTGGAATGGTCGTTCTTTCTCAACGACCGTGGCCGCATCACCTTTAACGCCCTCTGCCGGAAATGCGTACATGATTGCAAGCAGAGTTTCCGGGCGGTCGTGCTAGAGTGTCCGCACTATCGTTCCAAACGCGCAAAAACTGAGCATGACGTTTCACTTCCAAGAGGTCCGACGGACAAGCCGCCATAGGCACAATATCCTGCCGCACCAGAGAGGAAGTGATGGAAAATCTATTTCAAACGAAATACCGCGCTGCCGCCGTTTATTCCCTTGCCGCGCTTCATGCTGACAGGCGAGTATTCCATCAACGCCAAGCTGTTATACGGGCTGCTTTTGAACCGCACCATGCTTTCCCAGAAAAACGGTTGGGAGTCTGAGAATGGAAATGTCTATGTAATCTATACGATCAAGCAGATGGCGAATGATCTTGATCGGAGCGAGAGAACAGTCAAGACCGCTCTGCGGGACCTGGAAAACGCAGGGCTAATAACCCGCGTCCGTCAAGGCTGGAATCAGGCAAACCGTATATTCCTGCAAATCCCGGATGGGGTGCAGTTTTCTTCCCGTCCAGAGGGAAATATTTGCCCGATGGATGGGCAGGATTCTTCACCCAGCATAGGGCAGGAATTGCCCACAAGTAATACTGAACAGGAATATAAAGATAAAAGCCAGACAGAAAAAGCAGAGAGAACACGCCGCCGGTATGGAGAGTTTCAAAATGTTTTTCTCTCGGATGGTGAAATCTCTGCCCTGCAAGCTAGTTTTCCCAATCAGTACGATGAGTACATCCAACGCCTGTCGCGATATATGGCATCCAACGGCAGACACTATGCAAATCACTACGCAACAATCCGAAAATGGCTTGACGAGGACAACAGGGGAAAGTCCGCTAAGAACTACACCTATGATGATTATAACGAGGGAGAATGTCTATGAAAAATAGGAACCCCATTCTATCCGCTATTATTGATAAGACCGAAACGCCGAACAGCGCACCTGATGATTACATCGATCCCTCTGATGGGCTGAAATATTGCGGCAAATGTCACACTCCAAAAGAAATGTTTTATCCCGCCGATCTACAAAATCAGGGCTTCCATAAGCACCCGGTCATGTGTCAGTGCGCTGCCGAAAAGCGAGATCGCGAAGAAGCTGAACGCCGGGATTTTGAACGCATGACCCGAATTACCACTCTTCGCTCCGAAGCGTTCCGCGATATTCCTGCCGCTGGCTGGCGGTTTGATCATGCCGTCGTTACACCCCAGCTTGCCAAAGCAAAAGAGTACGCCGCAAATTGGGACAGCTTCAAGCAAGATGGCATCGGCCTGCTGCTGTTTGGGGATGTCGGGACAGGAAAGTCCTATGCCGCTGGCTGCATTGCCAATGCCCTCATTGACCGTATGGAGTCCGTCCTCTTTGTGGGAATGTCTGATGTAGTCAACCGTATGCAGGGTAACTTCGGTTCGGACCGCGACCATTACATGAAATCGCTTATGCGCCCTGACCTCCTCATTCTGGATGATTTGGGTGCAGAGCGTAACACCAGCTTCGGTAAGGAGCGGGTATTCGATGTGGTTGACAAGCGGCTGCTGACCGACAAGCCCATGATCGTCACGACAAATATCCCGCTTTCCGTTATGAAGCAAGCTGCCGATCTGGATGACCGCCGCATTTTTGATCGCATCTTGGAAGTCTGCGTCCCGATCCGCTTCGACGGGGAGAACTTCCGCAAAGGCAATGCCAGCGCTAATATCAAAAAAGCCGCAGAAATGCTGAATGGGTAAGCTGTTGCAGCAGCTTACCCACCCATGAGACAGGAATATTATTCAACCGGCTTTCCTGTTTCTTCTGAAATAAAACGACCCTCAAACCGACAGCCGATAGCCGCCGCTATTTCCTGCAACTCGCTTTCCCTGAAATTGTCACGGCGCATTTTGCCGCTGATATTTTGGGTTGTGCAGCCAAGCTGCCTTGAAAGCTGACTGACGGTTACGCCTTGCTTCTTCATAGCAGCCCGGATAACCTGAGCCATACTCATTGACTTCACCTCCGGGAATTTTCAAAGTAATTATACATGAGAGCAAGTAGAAATGTCAATTCAGGAGTTACCGGAGAACTGATCCGGAGCTATTGACGAAAGCCTGAAAACAGCATATAATAGTAACCAATAAGTTACCAATTAGTAGCGGCACTTCATTCGGCTGACTAACTTAATGTCAAATGGAGTGATTACATGGTAGAAAATGAAAACTACAAGAGCTACACCGCAAACAACGGTACCGAGCTTCGCTTTCCCAAGGAGAGTATGGTTCAGATGACAGCAGAGCAGCGGGACTGCTACCAGAACTTTATCAATGTTCTGGCACAAATTCTGATTAAGTATGCTGCCGCAGAAAAAGAAAATCAGAAAAGTTGAACTGAGTATTCCGGGCGGTCATTGACCGCCCGGCTCTGTAACAGGAGGGAATCTATGTATAATACGAAAGAGGGTAAAACGTGTGTTATCTATATCCGCGTCAGCAGTGAACGTCAGGTAAAGGGGTATAGTCTGGACGGGCAGAAACACTATCTGGCTGAATGCGCCGAGCGTCGGGGGATGACGGTTCTTGATACCTACGTTGAAGAAGGCAAAAGCGGCAAGAGTATCGAGGGACGGACTGAGTTCCAGCGGATGCTGGATGACATTCAGAGCGGAAAAGTGCATACGGACTATGTGCTGGTTTTCAAATTATCGCGGTTTGGCAGGAATGCGCGGGACGTGCTGAACTCCCTTGAATTCATTATGAAATATGGCGTTCACCTGATGTGCGTAGAAGATGGGCTTGATTCCTCGACCTCTATGGGAAAAATGATGATTACCATTCTTGGCGCGGTAGCTGAGTTGGAACGTGAGAACATCATTGCACAGAGTCTTTTGGGGCGCGAGGAAAAAGCAAAATCCGGCGGCTGGAACGGTGGCTTTGCACCCTATGGGTATCGCCTAGTAAAGGGGGATGACAAGAGTAAAGGAAAATTGGAGACTGTTCCGGAGGAAAAGGCTGTCGTGCAGTTGGTTTTTGATATGTTCCTGAACCGTAATATGGGCTACACGGCAATTTCGGGCTATCTCAATCGAAACGGTTATACTCGCCCACCGGCAAAGAACGCAATCCGTCCCAGCTATGGCGAGTGGAGTTCCGACCACATCAAGAGAATGCTCAGCAATCCGGTTTATACGGGGCGCGTGGCATGGGGCAAGCGACGGACGGAAAAAGTGCCCGGCAGTGACAACGAATATCGACTGGTAAAACAGGACGAATATATTTTGAGCGAAGTTATTTCTCACGAAGAATTTGTTTCCAAAGAGGATTTTGACCGGGTTCAGGAGATCAAAGCCATTCGTGGGAAAAAGGGTAATCACAACATTGGTCAGTATAACGCACATCTGCTGTCCGGTATCGTAAAATGTCCGCAATGCGGCGCACCTATGTATATCGGCATGACCAAGTGGACAAATCAGGACGGAACGGAGCGTCGCACAGAATCTTATGTCTGCTCTTATGCGACTAAACATAGGGGGACTTCGGTATGCCGCAGAAATGGCGTGGTAGCCAGTCAGGTTGAGGACGAGGTGATGGAGTACACCCGGAAGATTGTTCGCAATCCGCAGTTTATCAAAGATTTGCAAGAAAAGGTAATGACCGCCGTGGACATGACCGAGGTCGAGAATGACATTACCGCCTACAAAAACCAGCTATCCGCTTTACAGCGCAGCCGCGACAGCTTGGAGCGGGATATTGACCGCATTGCTCCGGATGATAAGTATGCAGAGCGCCGCCGCGCAGACATGACCCGCCGCCTGAATGACCTCTATGACCAGATTTATAAGGTGGAGGATCTGCTGCAAGAAAGCATGATGAAAAAGGCAACTCTGGAAAGCAATCAGATGTCTGTGCAATCTATGATAGGAATCCTCTCGTCTTTTGACGCAATCTATGATAGAATGAATGCAGCAGAACGGCGCGACCTTGTGAAATACCTGATTTCTGAGGTTGAGTTGTTCCCGCGTGAGGAACAAAAGACACAGAAACGCTTTGTAAAGGCGATTGCGTACAAGTTTCCCATTGAACAAAAGGTGCTCACGCAATTTGATGAATGCGGGGCATCTGTGGAGGCCGTCTGCCTGCTCACCAAAGAGTGAATTGCAGCGCTGACCGTTCCGGAAAACTGCTGCGGCGGGATGAATGAAGCGCTTTGATCGACGAGTTGCGGCATTTGAATCATTTCCCCCTTGCAGACGCCGAAAAAAAGCGTATAATACAATCGTTCAAGAAAAAACAGGGGAGCTCGTGCAGGCGGGCTGAGAGGAAGTGCTCCAACTTCGACCCTTTCACCTGATGCGGGTAATGCCGCCGTAGGAAGTTGACCTCATGGCTTTTTACAGGAGACGCCCGTTGTGGGTGCCTCCTGTTTTTTATTCAGAAAGGAGAAACAGATATGTTTCAGGAAATGCTCGAAAACGTGAGAGGCAAGTGCCCCCTCATCCACAACATCACGAACTATGTCACGGTGAACGACTGCGCCAACATCGTGCTGGCCTGCGGCGCGTCGCCCATCATGTCGGACGACCAGAGCGAGGTCGAGGAAATCACGACGATCTGCGGTGGATTGAACATCAACATCGGTACGCTCAACAAGCGCACGATCGAGTCGATGTTCCTTGCGGGCAAGCGCGCGAACGCGCTGAATCACCCCGCCGTGCTCGACCCCGTGGGCGCGGGTGCTTCGAAGCTTCGCACCGAGACGGCGCAGAAGCTCCTCGAAGAGGTCAAGTTCACTGTCATCCGCGGTAACATCTCCGAGGTCAAGACCCTTGCCTCCGGCAGCGGCACGACCAAGGGCGTGGACGCTGACGTCGCGGACAAGGTGAGCGAGGAGAATCTTGACAGCGCGGTCGCGTTCGCCAAGGCATTTGCCGAAAAGACGGGCGCGGTCATCGCCATCACCGGCGCGATCGACATTGTGGCGGACGGCAAAAAGGCCTACTGCATCCGAAACGGCCACCCCATGATGTCCTCCATCACGGGCACGGGCTGCCAGCTCTCCGCCATGACGGCGGCGTATGTGACGGCGAACCCCGAGCATCCGCTGGAGGCTGCCGCGGCGGCGGTCTGCGCCATGGGTCTTGCCGGCGAGATCGCGCACGCGCGCCTTTCCGCGCAGGACGGCAACTCCACCTATCGCAATTACATCATCGACGCCATCTACAACATGACGCCCGAACAGCTGGAGGAAGGCGCAAAGTATGAAGTGCGATAAGAAGACGATGCTGCTCTACGCTGTCACAGACCGCGCGTGGGTCGGCAGACAGAGCTTATACGAGCAGGTCGAATGCGCGCTCAAGGGCGGCGCGACCTGTGTGCAGGTGCGCGAAAAGAAGCTCGGCGACGAGGATTTCCTCGAAGAGGCGAAGCAGATCGCGGCGCTGTGCAAGCGCTACGGCGTGCCGCTGTTCATCAACGACAATGTGGACGTCGCTATCGCCTGCGGTGCCGAGGGCGTGCACGTCGGGCAGGAGGACATGGCTGCGGCGAAGGTGCGCGAAAAGGTCGGCAACAAGATGATGATCGGCGTTTCCGTCCACTCGGTCGAAGAGGCGAAGCAGGCCGTGCGCGACGGGGCAGACTGCCTCGGCGTGGGCGCGATGTTCTCGACCTCGACAAAGACGGACGTCGACGTGCTTCCGAAGGAAACGCTCAAGGCCATCTGTGACGCGGTCGATATTCCGGTCGTGGCCATCGGCGGGCTCAACAAGAGCAACATCCTCGAGCTTTCTGGCACAGGCGTGGACGGTGTGGCGCTGGTCAGCGCCATCTTCTCGGCGGAGGACATCGAAAGCGAATGCCGCGAGCTGCGCGCGCTGTCGGAAAAAATGGTGAACGCATGAAGCTCAAGTGCGTGATCTTTGACTTTGACGGCACGCTGTTCGACTCCATGTACCTCTGGGACACGGTGGCGGAGAGCTATGTGCGCTCGCGCGGCAAAGAGCCCAAGCCCACCGTGCGCGAGGAGGTGCGCGCGCTGAGCCTCTTGCAGGCGGCGGAGCACCTGAAAAAAGAGTATGACCTTGCGGAGACGCCCGAGGAGATCATGGCGGGCATCGACCGCATCATCGAGCATTTTTACCGCGACGAGGTGCAGCCAAAGCCGGGCGTTGTCCCGTTTTTGAAAGAGCTGCGCGCAAAGGGCGTCGACGTCTGCATCGCGACGGCGACAGACTGCTATCTCATCGAATCGGCGCTGCGCCGCTGCGGCATTGAGAACCTCTTCGACGCGATCTTCACATGCAGCGAGGTCGGGCACGGCAAGGACGAGCCCGTCATCTTCCGCCGCGCGATGGAGCATTTTGGCGCGCAGCGCGGCAGCACCGTGGTCTTCGAGGACGCCATCCACGCCATCGAGACTGCGAAAAAAGACGGCTTTACCGTCGCGGCGGTCTTTGACGAGAGCGAAAAGCGCCAGGACGAGGTCAGAGCGCTGGCGGACTGCTATATCACGAGCTTTGAGCAATTGGAGCAATTCTGGGCAATGACCGCGGCGGACTAAAGCCGCGGCTTTGGGCGGCAGACCGGGGGCACCACTCTCTGTCGCATAACAAAAGAGATGCATTTTGAATCGAAAGGACGAAAAACGATGAAAACAGCATTATCCATCGCGGGAAGCGATTCCTGCGGAGGCGCCGGTATTCAGGCAGACATCAAAACGATGACGATGAACGGTGTTTATGCCATGACCGCGATCACCGCGCTCACGGCACAGAACACGACCGGCGTGAGGGCAATTCAGGAGGCAACGCCTGCATTCTTAAAAGAGCAGCTGGAGGCGGTATTTGAAGATATCTTCCCCGACGCGGTCAAGATCGGTATGGTTTCGTCCTCCGACCTGATCCGCGTGATCGCGGAGCGGCTGCGCCACTACGGGGCAAAGAACATCGTGGTCGACCCCGTGATGGTCGCGACGAGCGGCTCGAGCCTGATGAAGACCGACGCGGTGCAGACGCTCATCGACGAGCTTCTGCCGCTCTCGACCGTCATCACGCCGAACATTCCCGAGGGTGAGATCCTCTCCAGTGAGAAGATCGAGAGCAGGGACGACATGGAGCGCGCCGCCAAGCGCATCGGCGACACCTACGGCTGCGCCGTGCTCTTAAAGGGCGGTCACCGCGTGAACGACGCCAACGACCTGCTCTACGCAGGCGGCGAGATGCAGTGGTTCGAGGGCAAGCGCATCGACAATCCCAACACGCACGGCACGGGCTGCACGCTCTCGAGCGCCATCGCGTCGAACCTCGCCAAGGGCTACTCGCTCAGCGAGTCCGTCGCGCGGGCGAAGGAGTACATCTCCGGCGCGCTGTCGGCAATGCTGGACCTCGGCAAGGGGGCGGGGCCCATGCAGCACAATTTTGACCTGCGGGGCGAGTTTGCAAAGGAGAATACCAAGTGAAAACATCTGAAAGACTGCTGAACGCCAGCAAAACGATCTGGGACGCCTACAACGAGCACCCCTTTGTGCTCGGCATCCAGAACGGCACGCTGGAGCGTGATAAGTTCCGCTACTACATCATGCAGGACTTCCTGTATCTCAAGGACTATGCCAAGACCTACGCCGTGGGCGTCGCCAAGGCGAAAAGCGTCGAGACGGCGAACCTCTTCGCCAAGTACATCAACGTGATGAACGGCGAGCTGGACGTGCACAAGGGTTACATGGGTAAGTTTGCAGTGACGCAGGAGGAGATCGACGCGATGAAGCCCTCGCTCGATAATCTGTCCTATACGTCCTACATGGTGCGTGTCGCCTATGATGAGAGCGAGGTCGAGGTCTTGGCGGCGGTGCTCTCGTGCGCTTACAGCTACGAGGTCATCGCCAAGAAGATCGTTGCGAACCGCCCCGAGTCGGTCGACGACCCGTTCTACGGCGACTGGATCCGCGGCTACGCCTCAGACGAGTATGCCGCGGGCAATGTCATCCTGATCGAAACGCTCGACCGCCTGTCCGCGCACTATACGGAAGAGCAGCTCCGGCATTTGGAGGACATTTTCATCGCCTGCTCGCGCTACGAGATGGCCTTCTGGCAGATGGCGTGGGAGATGAGACTGTGAGCGAGAAAAAACGCTGCGTGATCGTCGGCGGCGCGGACATCGGCGACTATGCGCGCGTAAAGCAATATCTGAGAGCGGACGATGCGATCGTCTTCTGCGACAGCGGCCTCAAGCACATGGAGGCGCTGGGGGTGAAGCCCGCGCTGATCGTCGGCGACTTTGACTCGCACTGCAATCCGCACCTCGATGTAGAGACCATCGTGCTCCCGTGTGAAAAGGACGACACCGACACGGTGTTTGCCGTCAAGACGATGGTACAGCGCGGGTATGACGACTTTTTGCTCATCGGCGTCATCGGCGCGCGGCTCGACCACACGCTCGGAAACGTGTCGATCCTGCTCTACCTCGATTCGCTCGGCAAAAGGGCGGAGATCGTGGACGACTATTCGGAGATGCAGATCGTCTCGAAGGACGAAGTCTCCATCGAGGATAAGTACCCGTTTTTCTCGCTGCTCAATATCACGGGCTGTGCGAGGGGGATTACGATCCGCGATGCGAAGTACCCGCTCGACGGCGCGGAGATCACGTGCGAATACCAGTACGGCGTGAGCAACGAGGTCCTGCCCGGAAAGACCGCGAAAATCTCCGTGCGGGATGGAAAGCTCCTGCTTATCAAAATTTGCAGACAGTAAGTGAAACGAAAAAAGCAGCAGACCGACGGCCTGCTGCTTTTTGCTGCGTTTGGATCGTTATTTCGCGCTGGGAGAGGCGACAAGAAACAGCATGTCGCTGCCACCCTCGCTTTCAGGGAACGCACCGTACATCGTGAAGTTGTACATCAGGCGCTCGGCGGGATAGATGCCGTAGCCGTCCTGATTGTGGTCGGTGGTGTCGTAGGAGTCGGCGACGAGGAAGACGTCGTCGTTCTCATTTTCCGTGCCCATCGTATCGTAGCCGATGATGGTCTGCCAGTGGCCGCCCCAGTCGTTCCAGCAGATCATAACGGGCTTGCCTTCGCTCAGCCAGCCCTGAATATCGTCGAGCCAGATGCCGTCGGGATAGTCGTTGGAGGATATTATATCAAAATCGCCTACGCCGTTGAAAATGTCAATGGCCTGGTTGAGTGTGGTGCCGGGATAGCCCTCAAGCTCCGTGCCGTCGAGCGAGTGGCGCAGCGCCGCGAGAGACTCTTCGTTCCAGTCGCCGAGCGCATCGTACCAGTCGAGTACCATCAGCGCCGCCGTCACGCCGCAGGACCATTCGCTGGTCTGCTGCATGGTCCTGAAGTGGGGCAGCATGGTCAGCGTGTCCGTGGACTCCATGTTGTAGACGTCGGGGTGGGCGAAGTAGGGCGAGTTTTCATGGTCGCCGCTGCGTTCCACGGAGTCCGCGCCGTCCTCAGGGGACAGGTCGACAGCGTAGGGGATCTTCATTTCGTCGGTAAAGTTTTCGGCAGTCTCCGCTGCCTTGCTGTTCTCGGCGTTATCAGCCGGTGTGTCATTGTTGGCGCAGCCGGACAGAAGGCCCAGCACAAGCGCGAGGGTGAGCGCCAGAGTGACAGTTTTTTTCATTGCAAATCTCCTTTTTTGTTTCGGGGCGGAGCCCCTTTTTCCGATTTTCCGCAAAGACCGCGGAATGGTTGCATTATACGGGAAATATATGCCTTGCACAATGCACAATTATTCCGTAATTTGGAGATACGCAGGGCGGATAATCGTAAGATATGTGAATTTTTACCGCGTTTTGGCCCTGCGCGGGATATGCAAAATTTTTGTGCGTCGCATTCTGTGCTTTGCAAATGTCAAACTATGTGATATACTAAAAATGTCCCAAAGAGGACAAATGAGGAGATTTTTGTCGGGCCGGATTATCGGCCTTTTATTTTGGCAGAAGGTATTTTTGATTTTATGATAGATCAGTATTTCTTGGTTTTAACGACGATCGACCTCTTCGTGCTGACGTTCATGTGCATCCTCACAAAGATGAGCGAAACGCTCAACGGAAAGCAGAAGCGCGGCTTTTTCCTCGCCTTTGTGCTCATCGGCGTGATCTCGATCCTCGAGGTCATCACGATTCTGGTTGACGGTGCGCCGGTGCATCTGCGCTGTCTGAATATTTTGTCGAACTACCTCGGTTTCGGCCTGTCGCCCGCGGTGTCGCTGTGCCTTGTGTATGTGCTGGACAAAAAGCAGGGCGTCCGGCGCGGATTCAAAACGGCGGTCGCGTGCGAGGCGGCGTATCTCATTTCGCTGGCGCTGATGCTGCCGCGCGGGATGGTGTTCTCCGTGAGCGAAGAGAACCTTTATTCGCGCGGCGACTTTTTCGCGTTTTACGTTACGGCGTACTTTGCCGCGCTTGTTTATCTTGCGGCCTGTACGGCCATCACGGCGCGTGCGTTCCAGAATCGCAGCCGCGTACTGATCTATCCGTTCATCGTCTTTCTGGCGGCGGAGACGATCATCCAGATCGCGCTGCCGCAGCTGCACGTGACATGGCTGTGCGTCACGCTGCTTTCGGTGCTGTATTTCATCTATTGCAGCGAGATGTGGAACCAGCTCGACGCGCTCACGGGCCTTTTGAATCAGAACAGCTATCTCAATCGCACGGCGGAGATGCGCCGCAGCGGCGAGGTGCTTGTCGTCTTCGACGTGGACGACTTCAAGCAGGTCAACGACCGATATGGCCACGTGAAAGGCGATATCTGCCTTGCCGAGATCGCCGCGTGCATCAAGAAGGCCTATGCGCGCCACGGTTACTGCTACCGCACGGGCGGCGATGAATTCTGCGTGCTGCTGCGCGACGGCGACAGGGAACACGCCTGTGCACGGGACTTTGTGCGCCGGCTGGACGAGCGGCGCAAGGAACTCGACTTCCTGCCGACGGTGTCGTTCGGCTCGGCAGAGATTTCAAGTGAGAACGTCGTCACGGTCAAGGACCGCGCCGACCACAACATGTACCGCTACAAAAAAGAGCGCAAAGCCCACCGTATGTCAGGGGACGCGGGCGAGGAGTAATCGAGAGGAGGCCAGCCCATGGGACAGACGGAATGGAGCACGCTGGTCGGAAGCATCTGCGCAGAGCGCGGACTGTCCGTCGTACTTTCGTGGGACATGCCGCAGGGATACGAGACGGCCAACGGCACGTTTGATCCGGTGGCAAAAACGCTTTTTCTCAATCCGGCCGTGCTGCAAAGTGCGCCGGAGTACGAGGCGATGTTCTATCTTGTCCACGAGCTGCGGCACGCGGAGCAGTACCAGCATCCCGAGCGCTTCGACGCGATGATCCGCGTAAGCCTTCCCTACGTGGTGCTCTATGATGGAACGTGCTTCCGCCTGCGCGGCGAAACCTGGCAGGAGTGCCGCTTGGACGGCGGAGAAGAGAGGTTTCGCGACGCTTATCTGGGCTTTCCTTACGAGGTGGACGCCAATGAATTCGCGGCGCAGCGGGTGAAAGCCTTTTGCGGCGATTCGCCCGCGCTGCGACAGCTGCGGGACTGCTGGCGGCCGAAAAGAATTTGGTCGAACGAAGACTACCGGCGGCTTTTTCGCGAGATCGACGAGAGAATAGAAAACAGTGCGCGTTGGGCAAGGCAAGCGCTCAGCGGCGCGCGGAGGATACAGGAGGAGACAGCAATGAAAAATTTGAAGGTACTGATGCTCAACGGCAGCCCGCACGCAAACGGCAACACCGCCGTCGCACTGCGTGAGATGGAGGAGATCTTCAAGGCAAGCGGCGTGGAGGTCGAGACCGTGCTCATCGGCAATCAGGCCGTGCGCGGCTGCACGGCCTGCGGAGCCTGCGGCAAGCTCGGCAAGTGTGTTTTTGACGACGTGGTCAACGAGCTCAAGCCGAAGTTTGAGGAGGCGGATGGCCTCGTCGTGGCGAGCCCCGTCTATTACGCGTCCGCGAACGCGACGCTCATCGCCTGCCTCGATCGCCTGTTTTACAGCACACCGTTCGACAAGACGATGAAGGTCGGCGCGAGCGTCGTCTGCGCGCGCCGCGGCGGCTGCTCAGCGACGTTCGATGAGCTCAACAAGTATTTCACCATCTCCGGCATGCCGGTCGCGTCCAGCCAGTACTGGAACAGCATCCACGGCCGCGCACCGGGCGAGGCGGAGCAGGACGGAGAGGGCCGGCAGACGATGCGCACGCTCGCGCGCAACATGACGTTTTTGATGAAGAGTATCGCGCTCGGCAAGGAGCAGTTCGGCCTGCCTGAAAAGGAAGAGCGGATCGCCACGCACTTCATCCGCTGAGGGAAAGTGCATGGAGCTGTTCGTCAAGCACTTTTCCGAGCTCACGGCGCAAGAGCTCTATGAAATTTACAGGCTGCGCGTGTCGGTCTTCGTTGTGGAGCAGAAATGCTGCTATCAGGAGGTCGACGACGCGGACAAGGACGCCTATCACGTCTGGCTGCGGGACGAGGACGGTATCGAGGCCTATGCGCGCGTTCTGCCGCGCGGCGCAACGTTTCCGGAGGTCTCCATCGGCCGCGTGATCGCCGTGAAACGGCGCTGCGGTCTGGGAAAGCAAATCGTCGCCGCGGCCATCGGCACGGCGAAAGAGAAGCTGCACGCCGATAAGATCACGATCGAAGCGCAGACCTATGTGAAGAAACTGTACGAGGACTTCGGCTTCTACCAGACGTCGGAGGAATTCTTGGAAGACGGTATCCCGCACGTGCAGATGCAGCTCGACCTGACAAAATAAGAAAATCGCCCTTCCAAATGGAAGGGCGATTTTTCGTTGCGGTTTACTTGCGGGAGAAGGGCGCGACGGCGCGTTCCTTCGCTTCGCGGTGCGCGATGGGAGCCATCGTGCGGTGCGGCTTCGGCGTGCGCAGGTTGCGGCGGTTGATGAACTTGGGTGCGACCTGCGGGAACAGCGCAAGGGAGAGCACATCCTCCTCGCTCTTGGCGAGGTCCTTGTACTCCTCGCGGTACTTGGGAAGCTCGGGCTCCAGAAGGTCGGCGGGGCGGCAGGTGATGACGTCCTCGGGCTTGATGCCCGCCTTGGCGCGGACCTCTTCGTTGACGGTTCCGGGCAGCTTGCCGTATTCGCCGCGCAGCATGGCCTTGGACTCCTTGGGGACCATCTTGTAGCGCTCGCCGGTGATGATGTTCAGCACGGCCTGCGTGCCGACGATCTGGCTGGACGGCGTGACCAGCGGGGGATAGCCGAAGTCCTCGCGCACGCGCGGGATCTCGGCGAGCACGTCGTAGTACTTGTCCTCCTTGCCCGCCTGCTTGAGCTGGGAGATGAGGTTAGAGAGCATACCGCCGGGGACCTGATAGAGGAGCGTGTTCGTGTCGACATTCAGCACCTTCGGGTCGAGCGCGCCGCTCGCCTTGAGCTCATCCGCGACCTTGCGGAAGTGGACGGCAGCCTCGCTCATCTTGTTCAGGTCGAGGCCTGTGTCGCGCGGCGTGCCCTTGAGCGTGGCGACGAGGGACTCCGTCGCGGGCTGGGACGTGCCGTTGGCGAGCGGGGAGAGCGCGGTGTCGACAATGTCGACGCCCGCCATCGCGGCCATCAGGTTGACCATGTCGCCCGTGCCGCTGGTGTTGTGCGTGTGCAGGTGGATGGGGATGCTGACGGTCTCCTTGAGGCGCTTGACAAGGGAGTAGGCATCCATCGGCAGCAGCAGGTTCGCCATGTCCTTGATGCAGAGAGCGTCCGCGCCCATCTGCTCGAGCTCCTTAGCGAGCTTCACGAAATAATCCTCATTGTGGATGGGGGAGATGGTGTAGGAGAGAGTGGCCTCGACCTGACCGCCGTATTTCTTCGTGGACTTGATGGCCTGCTCTAAGTTACGCACATCGTTGAGCGCGTCGAAGATGCGGATGATGTCGATGCCGTTATCAATGGACTTGCCGCAGAACTCGTCGACGACGTCGTCAGCATAGTGCTTGTATCCTAAGATGTTCTGGCCGCGGAAGAGCATCTGGAGCTTCGTGTGCGGCAGGTGGGCGCGCAGCTGGCGCAGCCGCTCCCACGGATCCTCATCCAGAAAACGCAGGCAGGCGTCGAACGTGGCGCCGCCCCAGCACTCGAGAGAGTAGTAGCCGATCGAGTCAAGAATTTCGCAGGCGGGGAGCATCTGTTCGAGCGTCATGCGCGTGGCAGCCTGCGACTGGTGCGCGTCGCGCAGGATGGTGTCGGTGATGAGAAGAGGCTTGTTCGATAAGAATTCCATAGCGGTATGAGGACATCCTTTCCTAAATTTGATATTTAGTTTAGCACAGCAGCGTGGGAATGGCAAGGGAACTTTTGTCAATGATTTCACATTTTTATCGAACGATTCAGAAATAATGATACATTGAATGAAAAATGTCTGAATGCGAGTCAAAGAATGCTTGACGGCCCTGCGGGGATATGATATACTGCTCTTCACTTTGAGGGAGTAGATGGCGTCAGCTGCTTTAGATGGCGTGGCAAGTCAACAGACTGACCGCTTTGCGGTCTGGCTTGTCTTAAACAACGAGACTCAAGTATGGCTTCGCTGTACCTGTGTCTCTTTTCTTATGCTCAGGTGCGGTACCGCGCCTGATTTTTTGTTGTTTGGAGGATCTTACCATGACATTTTTCGAGCTGTTCCTCATCGGCATCGGGCTTTCGATGGACGCCTTCGCCGTGTCGATCTGCAAGGGCCTTTCCATGCAGAAGATCGACAAAAAGTATACACTCTGCATCGGCCTCTTTTTCGGCGGCTTCCAGGCGCTGATGCCGCTGACGGGCTACCTTCTCGGCAGCCGGTTTTCAGGGTATATCGAGCGCTTCGACCACTGGATCGCCTTCGTCCTGCTCGCGCTGATCGGCTTTAACATGATCAAGGAGAGCCGCGAAGAGGAGGAAGAAGAGGAAAAGCCCTACGCGGGCGTCAACTTCAAGGAGCTGCTGATTCTCGCTGTCGCCACGAGCATCGACGCGCTGGCCGTCGGCGTGACGTTTGCTTTTTTACAGGTGAATATTGTGCCTGCCATCACGATCATCGGCTGCACGACGTTTGTGATCTCGATTGCGGGTGTGTACGTCGGCAATGTGTTCGGCTCGCGCTACAAGAGCCGCGCCGAGCTCACCGGCGGCGTCATTCTCATTTTGATCGGGCTCAAGATCTTGCTCGAGCATTTGGGTGTGATCGCGTTTTAATAAAACGTGAAATTATCTCCCGCGCCGCGCGGGAGTGCGGATAAAAGGGGACCTTCTCTCACGTGAGAGAAGGTCCCCTTTTGAACCCCTAAGAGAACGGCAGGGGCGTTTCGATTTCGCCCCTGCACCCCTAACGACCAAAAGGGAGGGGCCTTGCCCCTCCTTTTTGGATTATCCATCCCGCTGTTGCTTCTGACGGCGCGGCATTGCTGCGCTTGCCGCGCTCAGGGCTGCTCCTTTTTTAGTCCTCTGCTGTGATATAGATTTCTTCTGCTTTTTGCTGGGCGGAGATGAGGGCTTCTTTGGCGCTGCCGAAGTTTTGGGCATTCATTTGTTCCAACGCATCCGTGATCGCGTTGAAGAGTAAATGGTACAGCTTTGTGTAGTCTTCCATGCGTTTCTCCTCCTAAATATCTGATGTAAACATTATCTAATGTATTAGTCTATATGTCAAGAGAAAAACTGCCATAGACTGATGAAAACATGAGAGAATGGGAGCATCAGATATGGTAACATTAGATGTTTTGTCCCTGTTGGAGAAAAAGGGAAAGACGAAATACTGGCTCTACCACCAGCTGGGGATGAGCTATCAGAATTTCAGCCGCATGGTCAACAACGAGACCAAATCCATCCGCTACGAAAATATCGAAGCCCTCTGCCAGATCTTCGAATGCACCCCCAACGACCTCTTCCGCTTCACCGAAGATTAAAACGACCGCTAACGCGGTCGTTTTTTGCTGTCCAGCGGCGAGCGCAGCAATGCCGCCCCCGCAGGCAGTCCGCCGCCGTACTACCGTCACTCGCGCCCCACGGAGTAGGGCGCGGTTGATATCGGCAACGAATCGCAGAGATTCGTGGCGAAGCCACGTACACCGCACCCGATTCCGCAGGCCGCGCAGCTCTTCAAGTGCCGATCTGCCAATGTGCGGGGTCGAGGGGCAAGACCCCTCGTCCTTTCTCTCGGGGGTTTAAGGGGGATACTCTCTTTCGAGAAAGAGAGTATCCCCCTTTATCCGTGCAGCGCCACCGGCGCTGCCATCCCCACTGCGCTGTGCGCAGAAAGCAAAAAAAGAGGGCCGCGCTTTCGCACAGCCCCCTTCTTATGCAGGTTTAGCAGCCGCAGCCGTTATTGCAGCCGCAGCCGTTATTGCAGCCACAGCCATTGTTGCAGCCGCAGCCACCGCCGCAGCCGCCGCAGGCGAAGATCAGGATGATGAGGATCAGGATCCACAGGCAGCAGCCGCCGCTAAAACCACAGTTATTATTGCACATAAAACGAACCCCCTATGAAGATTGAAACCGCCCGCGCGGCGGTCTCAATCCATAGTATGGTGGGAACGCAAAAAGGTGTCAGCCGATGCGCGCAGAATTTACCATCGCACGGGAAGCGCGGTAGGCCGCGTCGGAGAAGACGCCGCGCGCGATGAGCGTGTCGCTCAGCTTGCTGCCGCCGCTGACGTTCGTTTCGAGTGCGTAGTAAGAGAGGTATACGACGTCGGCGCGCAGGAATGCGGAGGCGCGCAAAGCGCTCACCTCGCCCGCGGTCAGGACGCCCGCAAAGTACGCGCGCTCGGGCGCGTTGGAGATATCAGACTGCGCGGTGGAGCTGTAGCGCAGTGCGCGCAGCAGAAATTCTGTGTACATCTCCGCCGATGCACTCATCGTCGTGCCGAATGTCGTTGGGCCGACGCCGTTGGTGTAGCCTTTGGAGTAGGCGTAGGCCGCGTAGGGCAGCGCCCAGTCGGGCACGTCGGTAAAGGGCTGGTAGGCCGTGCAGGTCAGCGCCTCGCTCTCCTCGCCGAGAAGACGAATGAGCATAATGAGCGCCTCCATGCGCGTGGGGGCCTTTTCGAGGTCAAAGCCCTCGCCGTAGCCCGTGTCCGACCCGCGGAAGAGCGTGAGCGTTTTGAGCGAGGCGGCCATGGCCGGATAGTCGACCGAGGAAGAGCTTGCGATGGAATAGAAGCCGCAGTAATTCACGACCGCGGTCTTGCCGGTGACGGTGAAAAGCGCCGTCGTGTCCTCGGCGACGAGATAGCGGTGATTTTCCGCGAGCGCCGCGCCGCTTTTGACCTCGCTGCCGGTCGTCACGTCGACGACCGCGCCGGAGGAAAACTGCACATTGACGCTGCCCGCCAGCACGATGACCTGAAGACCGGTCGTGCCGGAGAGAATGTCGCCCTGCTTGAGGCACGACTCGGTGAAGACGTCGGCGCGCTGCGCGCCCACGTTGGCCTCTGCCGCGGCAATGGTCGAGCGGAGCGCGGCCTCAGCCTTTGCATACGCCGCCTGATCGGCCTTGTCGAGGGCGGCGTCGATGGACGAAGTCGCCTTGGTGGTAAACGTTGTTTGCAGATAGTTGAGCGAGATCAGCGGGTCGCTGCTGTCTCCCCCTGCGGCCGTGGCCGCGGTGGCGAGCACCGTCACTGCGAGGAGCGATGCGAGCAGGGCAATGGGCCTTTTCACGGTTTGGCTCCTTCCTCCTCCGCCTCGGCGGAGGTCTTGGAGATGCGGTAGCTCAGCGTGAGCAGACTGTCGGCAAAGTGGACGTCCTCGGTGAAGACCTCGCTGCCGACGTGCAGCTCTGTGTTGGTGAAATTCCAGATCCCGCGCACGCCAAGCGCAACGAGCTGCTCGGCGACCTCCTGCGCGATGTGCTTGGGCACGGTCAGTACCGCAACATCGGGATGGCACGCGGCGAAATAGTCGCCGATCTCGTCGAACGAGCGGATAAGCACGTTGTTGACGCGCGTGCCAATGAGCGTGGGGGAGACGTCGAACGCGGTGTCAAGCAGAAAACCGGTCTGCATGAAGTCAAAGTTGCGCAGCAGCGCGTGGCCCAGGTGGCCGGCGCCGACGACGACGAGGCGGTGCTGCTCGTCCACGCCGAGAATGTGACCGATCTCGGTGCGCAGCTCCAAAATGTTGTAGCCGTAGCCCTGCTGGCCGAATTCGCCAAAGCAGCTCAGGTCCTGGCGGATCTGCGAGGCGGTGATGCCCATGCGCTCGCCGAGCAAGCTCGACGAAATGCGCACGATGCCCTTGGAGTGCAGATCGTCGAGATAGCGGTAGTAACGGGGAAGACGCCGGACGACAGCGTCGGAAATTTTGCGTTTTTTCATAAGGAACGATCCTTTGTTTTAGGATACTGCAATTATACGAGCGAGAGAAGAAGTTGTCAATTTTTTTAACGATCTTTGACGAAAATTTTAGCTTTACAGAAGTGGGAAAAGTTGCTATACTTACTTTGTTAACCCCTGCGTCCCAATTCAATATGTGCCCGTAGCTCAGTTGGATAGAGCGTCAGACTCCGACGTTTCAGGCGTCTCCAGTTGAGACATGGCGCAAAGCCTTGCCGCACCTGCGTTTGCGGGAACGGCAGAGAAAAAATGCGTGGTCGTTGACTACTATTTGACGACTATCGCAGAAACCCACAACCAAATATGCGCCCGTAGCTCAGTTGGATAGAGTGACAGACTCCGACTCTGTAGGCCGCTGGTTCGAATCCAGTCGGGCGTACCAAAATGTGTTGATGAAAGATGCAACACAGAAAACGCCGCACGAAAGTGCGGCGTTTTCACATATAATGTGCAACTTTTAGAATGAAAAAGTTGCAAAAACTCGATTTTTCAAAATTTCAGTTTTGCCCAGCGAGAGGCGACATTTTTAAGATGCGCCCTGCCGAATTTATGGTTTGGTGTGGTTCGAACACCGAGGCTTAAAAAGGAATAAAGAATAAGAAGGCAGGCCACCGTTCGGTTCCCTATGAGGGAGCGGACGGTGGCCTTTTTCGTCTCATTGGTGCTTATGTTGCTTTCGCTTCGTTTGTCTATCATTCCTTGGTAGTGTTGGTAATAGCTTTCACTGAATCTTTCGGGTATCCCTGCAAATGTCATTGCTGCGCTCAAGGAGCAAAATCTTCATGTCCGCTGTTTCCTCTATGAGCTGGCAACGAAACGATTTTCTGATGTGATGTGGGCGATGCAGCAGATCATGTTCAAGGGTTTGGATCGGCGGCTGGCAGATTTTCTCCTGGCCGAAGCGGAGCGTACCGGCTCCGATACCATACGCATGACCCATGAGCAGATTGCCCAGCACATCAGCTCGGCGCGGGAGGCGGTGGCGCGGATGCTCAAGAGCTTCTCGGAGGACGGGCTGGTGGAGCTGAAGCGTGGTGCGATCACGCTGCGGGATACAGAAGGATTGAATCACTTAAAATGAAAATATTGTTTTTAACACGAATCCGTGTTATAATATGAGCAAAAGAAGCTGAAAGGAGCATCGACCATGAAGGAAACGAAGTACACAGGAACCCAAACCGAAAAAAATCTGATGGCTGCCTTTGCCGGTGAGTCCGAGGCACGCAACAAGTACACCTATTTTGCGTCCAAGGCCAAGAAGGAAGGCTACGAGCAGATCGCGGCGTTGTTCCTCAAAACCGCTGACAACGAGAAGGAACACGCTAAGCTGTGGTTCAAAGAACTGAACGGCATCGGCGACACCGCCGAAAATCTTCTCTCCGCCGCTGAGGGCGAGAACTACGAGTGGACGGATATGTACGACGGCTTCGCCAAGACTGCTGACGAGGAGGGTTTCCATGAGCTGGCCCAGCGTTTCCGCCTGGTAGCCGCCATTGAAAAGCACCATGAGGAGCGCTACCGTGCCCTGCTGCACAATGTGGAGATGGCGGAGGTCTTTGCCAAGAGCGAGGTCAAGGTGTGGGAGTGCCGCAACTGCGGTCACATCGTCGTGGGTGAGAAAGCCCCGGAGGTTTGCCCCACCTGCAATCATCCCCAGAGCTACTTTGAAATTCACGCGGAGAATTATTAAAGAAAGAAAAGGAGAATCATCATGGAGCAGAAGTTTTACATTTGCAAGCATTGCGGCAACATCATTGCCAAGGTCAAGGATACGGGCGTTCCCGTCATCTGCTGCGGTGAGCCGATGAGCGAGATCATCCCCGGCACCACCGACGCCGCCGTGGAGAAGCACGTCCCTGTCTGGACTGTGGAAAACGGCATCGTCCATGTCAAGGTCGGCTCCGTGGAGCATCCCATGCTGCCGGAGCACTATATCGAGTGGGTGTCCCTCCACACCAAGCAGGGCAACCAGCGCAAGGAACTGCACCCGGGCGAGAAGCCGGAGGTCTGCTTTGCGCTCTGCGAGGGCGACGAAGTCGAGGCGGTCTACGCCTACTGCAACCTCCACAGTCTGTGGAAAGCGTGATCGTTCCGCGCATGGTATCTTAGAACCAACATAGAGAACTGAATGTCGTGTATTGCAGGCAGGAGGCAAACAAGTCATGAAAGCACATAAATATTGGTCAATCGGAGCGGTAATTACCATGTTTGGAACTTTTTGCACTGGATATAAAGGCTCAAAAACAGCGCATAAGTACCTTGCGCTTAGTTCCTTGATCTGCATGGTTATGGCAGTATATACGGGTCATAAAATGATTTCAGGGAATAAGAAAACAAAGAGAGTAAAACAAGCGGAAGCTGTGGATATTCTTTGAGTAAGATAGGAATCGTTATTGTTTCTGATGACGATAAAGTCGGGCTAATGTTGTGTGCGAAAAAAACATCAAAGGAGAATTTCATTATGAAATATGTATGTGATGTGTGTGGTTGGGAATACGATGAAGAAAAGGGCTATCCGGAAGGCGGCATTGCACCGGGTACAAAATGGAAAGATATTCCGGATGATTTTGAATGCCCCTTATGTTCAGTTGGCAAAGATCAGTTTTCTGCGGCTGAGTAAGGAAGCACAACAAAACCTATAAACAAAGAGCCGTGAAGCAGTATGTAAGATCCCGCTTCACGGCTCTTTCTCGCTTATATAAAAATTTGCCGTAATGTAACCTCGTCACATAAAAAAGATTTGTCCTGCGGTATGATAAAGCCACAATCAAGAAAGAGGTGGCGAACATGAAAATCAAGCTCAATCCCGATCAGGAGATTGTCAATACCATCCGGGAAGGACTCAAGCGCACCGGCGGATACTGTCCCTGCCGCAGAGAGCGCACAGAGGCAACCAAATGTATGTGCCAGGAGTTTAAGGATCAGATTGCCGATCCTGATTTCGAGGGCTACTGCCACTGTATGCTCTATTACAAATCTTTGCAGGATTAAGGGAGGAACGCTATGCTGTCAAAGAAACTGGCTGCCGTAGATCAGACGCGGTGCGTTGCCTGCGGCGTGTGTGAAAATACCTGTCCGCTGGGGGCCGTCAAGGTGAGCCGGGGCTGCTACGCCGCTGTGGAGGCGGAACGCTGCATTGGCTGCGGCAAGTGCGCAAGGCTCTGTCCCGTGGGCTGCATCGAGGTGAAAGCGAGGGACGAGGCATGAAGAAAGCAAAACATTGGTACGATTACCTGTGGGTATATGCCATCCTCTATTTTGCACTGGGCTTCTTCAATATCCTGTTCGCATGGCTGGGCATGATCGATTTTCTCTTGCCGCTGCTTTTAGCCATCTTTGGCGGAAACAAATTCTTTTGCAACCACCTCTGCGGACGGGGTCAACTGTTCAGCAAGCTGGGGACGGACCTTAAATGCTCCCGCTGCAAGCCCACGCCCCGCTGGATGTCCTCCAAGTGGTTCCGTTATGGCTTTTTGATCTTTTTCCTGACGATGTTCGGCAACATGGTGTTCCAGACCTATCTGGTCGCTGCCGGTGCTGCGTCCCTGCTGGAGGCCATTAAGCTATTCTGGACCTTCCGTGTGCCGTGGGGCTGGACTTACACCGCCGGGACGGTGACGGATTGGGTGGCACAGTTCAGCTTCGGCTTTTATAGCTTGATGCTGACCTCGCTGCTCATCGGCCTCATCGTCATGGTGCTCTACAAGCCCCGTACATGGTGCGCCTTCTGCCCCATGGGGACTATGACCCAGAGTATTTGCAAGCTGAAAAACAAAGACTGACAATATACAAACGAAAGGAGCCTTTCTCATGGCTGAACTGAAAATTACTGCTACGAATTTTGAAAACGAGGTACTGCGTTCCGACAAACCCGTTTTGCTGGATTTCTTCGCGGACTGGTGCGGACCGTGCAAAATGCTCGCTCCCGTGCTCCACGAGATCGCGGAGGAAAACGCCGGTGCCCTCAAGGTGGGCAAGATCAATGTGGACGAGCAGATGGAGCTGGCGATGCGTTTTCAGGTATCCAGTATCCCGATGCTTGTCGTATTCAAGGATGGAAAGGCCGTTGCCAAATCCGTGGGCTACCGGTCCAAGGCAGAGATCACCGCAATGGTGGAGGGCGCAAGATGAAAGTCGTGATCGTAGGCGGCGTGGCGGGCGGTGCTTCTGCCGCCGCCCGCATCCGCCGTTTGGATGAACACGCGCAGATCGTGATGATCGAGCGCAGCGGCTATATGTCCTATGCCAACTGCGGCCTGCCGTATTATGTGGGCGGTGTAATCAAAGAGCAGAAAGAACTGACACTGCAAACTCCGGAGAGCTTTTGGGACCGCTTTCGCATTGATGTGCGGGTACGGCAGGAAGTAACTGCGATCAATCCCGCAGAGAAAACCGTCACCGTTCACGCATTGGATAGTGGAAAGGTCTACACGGAAACCTATGACAAACTGCTCCTCGCACCCGGCGCAAAGCCGACGGTTCCTGCGCTTTCCGGCGTCAGCAACGAGCGTGTTTTCACGCTGCGCACCGTGGAGGACACCCTCCGCATTCGGCGCTTTGTAGAGGATCAGAAGCCGAAAACCGCTGTTTTGGCTGGCGGCGGCTTTATCGGTCTGGAAATGGCGGAGAACCTTGTGGAGATGGGCGTTTCCGTCACCATCGTTCAGCGTCCGAAGCAGCTATTAGCGCCGCTGGACGCGGATATGGCGAGCTTTGTCCATGCGGAAATGCGCAGACACGGCGTGGCTCTGCGGTTGGGTGAAACTGTCACCGGATTCCGACAGGACGGAGATTCCGTGCTGACCCTGTTGGAAGAAAGTGAGCCGCTGCATTCGGATATGGTGCTGCTGGCCATCGGTGTTACCCCGGATACGCATTTGGCAAAAGAAGCCGGACTCAAACTTGGTATTCGTGGCAGCATCGCTGTCAACGAGCGGATGGAAACCTCCGTGCCGGACATCTACGCTGTGGGCGATGCCGTAGAGGTCACCCATTTCGTGACCGGGCAGAAAGCATTGATCTCTCTGGCGGGGCCTGCCAACAAGCAGGGACGAATTGCTGCTGATAATATTTGCGGCGGAAGCAGCCGCTTTACCGGCTCTCAGGGCTCGTCTGTTCTGAAGCTGTTTGGCTTGACAGCGGCCTCTACGGGGATCAATGAGAAGGCAGCGCAGACAGCAGGGATCGCTTACGACAAAGTCGTATTGTTCCCAGCATCCCACGCTACCTATTATCCCGGCGCACGGTCTATGACAATGAAGGTACTGTATGAAAAAGAAAGCCTGCGGCTGCTTGGTGCGCAGATCATTGGCGGCGAGGGCGTGGACAAGCGCATTGATGTACTGGCAACGGCCATTCGCGCAAAAATGACAGCTTTGGAACTGACGGAGCTTGACCTTTCCTATGCGCCGCCCTATTCCTCTGCCAAAGACCCGGTCAACATGGCAGGATTTATGATCGAGGATTTGGAGAGCGGGAAGGTGCGGCAGTTCCATTGGAATGAGGTTAAGGACTTACCTTGCGATGGCAGGGCGACGCTGCTGGACGTCCGCACGGCGTGGGAGTATCAGCGGGGGCATCTGGACGGCTTTCGGAACATTCCCTTGGACGATCTGCGGGAGCATTTGGACGAGTTAGACCGGGACAAGCCTGTCTATGTGAATTGCCAGACAGGGCTTCGCAGTTATCTGGCCTGCCGTCTTTTGACGCAGTACGGTTTCTCTTGTTCCCATCTCTCCGGCGGATACAGTTTTTATCAGGTCGTAACAAAAGAGCAGCAGACAGCGCGGAGCGCCTATCCCTGCGGAATGGAGAAGCTATGAGTGAAAATTTATTTGGTTTGACGGTTGCGGCAGATAAAGGCTTGGATGATCTGCAATGCCAGCGCCTTTTAAGCGAAAATCGCAGGTATCAGGAAGTCATGCTGCAATACCGCTGCGCTCTGAAAGCACTTGAAAGCAGGTTGGAAATTCTGAACGAAGAGTTTTCATTGCAGCATGACCGCAATCCGATAGAAAGTATGAAAAGCCGCTTGAAGTCGCCGTCCAGCATTATGAATAAGATGCAGAAGCGCGGACTTCCTCTGGATTTTCCGACCATGCAGGCAAATATCATGGATGTTGCCGGTGTGCGTGTGATCTGCTCTTTCGAGGAGGATGTGTTCTTTTTGGCAAAGTGCCTAAAAGAGCAGTCTGACATTGAAATTATCACAGAGAAAGATTATATTTCACACCCTAAGCCAAATGGCTATCGCAGTCTGCACCTAACGATCCGGCTGCCGGTATTCTTTGCCGAAAAAGAGATCCGTGTGCCGGTGGAGATACAACTCCGTACAATCGCTATGGACTTCTGGGCAAGCCTTGAGCATACCATCCGCTATAAGAAAAACTTGCCGATAAATGCTGAAGTCGAAACTGAACTGAAAGAGTGCGCCGATTCCAGCAGAGAGTGGGATGGTAAAATGGAGCATCTACTGCACATCCTAACTTAATATGCACTGAATCAAGGCTCAAAAAAAGCCCCGCAGCAGGGGGGGAAAATTATAGATTATTTTATCATGCCGATCATTCTGGGGAGACAGTAGAAAGATTTCCATTGTTATTGACATGATGTGCGTTACAGAGTAAAGTATTCATCAAGACTGATTCGCAATAAAGAATATCATGGTCGTTCCGTGATCGAGGTCGTTATGATAAAAGGAAATGTAAAAATAGATCACAAAAATCTCATCAGCATCCTGCAAAGCTGCCTTGTGCTGATTTTGGTGATCCTTGTCGCTCTGATGATGGTCGAGATCGGCAACCTGAAGGGCACGGCCCGCGTCATCAATTATGCCGGGCTGGTGCGCGGAGACACGCAGCGGGCGGTAAAGCTGGAGATCACAGGCACCCGAAACGATGAGTTGATCGCGTATTTAGACGATATTTTAAGCGATCTGACATCTGGGGATGGGCACTACGAATTGGTAAAGCTCAAGGACGCGGCCTATCAGGACAGGCTGGACATCCAGCGTGCCTACTGGGAGCGGCTCAAGGCGGAGGTCGCGGCGGCCAGACAGCGTGGATATGAGAACACCAAAATCGTTGCCATGAGCGAGACCTATTTTGAAATGGCGGACGAAACGGTGTCTGCCGCGGAACACTATTCAGAAAAGATCGTCATGAAGATCCGCACTATTGAGATCCTCTCGGCACTGGATATGCTGTGCCTGGTGATCCTGGTCATGCTCCAGACCGCCATGGCACTGAAAATGGCCCGGAAAAACCAACTGCTGGAGCAGAAGACATACATCGACATCCATACCGGCCTGCCCAACAAAGGCTCCTGCGAGGAGCTTCTCAACAACAGGGAAATTCTCCGGGAGCCTACGGCCTGCGTCATATTTGACCTGAACAATCTGAAAACCGTCAACGATACGATGGGTCATTCGGCGGGTGACCAACTGATCCTGAGCTTTGCCCGGCTTTTACGCCGGGTGATCCCGGAAAAGCATTTCGTGGGCAGATACGGCGGCGACGAATTTATGGCGGTCATTTACCATACGGACCGGCAGGAGGTGGAGGGCATACTGGACAGTCTGCGCAGGGAAGCCGACGCTGCAAACCGTGACGGCAATCAGCTTCCTCTCAGCTACGCCTACGGTTGGGCGATCTCCGCCGATTATGAAGGCTGCGTCATGCAAACGCTGCTGGACAAGGCCGACTATTGCATGTACGAAAATAAGCGGGCCTACTACGCCACCCACGACCGGAGAGTGCCCAGGTCATAAGGCTCTTTTCAAACGAAAAACAGCAAGAACGAATTCGTTGCCACTATTGCGAAAAAAGCCTGGCCTGACGAAGAAAGGACAGGGAGGCGGCACTGAACGTCCACGTCGCAGTTGTGATGGAGGTACTGAAGGCTGGTGGCAGCGTGCAGTTCATCTTATTCAGTGCACATTAACTTAATTCGTCGAATATAAAATGAAAAGCACGCACTTTATTGCTTGTTTCGGTTGGATGGCTTAGGCTTGTCAGGGCTTGCCACATCCGCCTTGGGTGGGTGATCGCTGAGAGCCCCAACCGATTTCTCTGTTTTCTGGTTTTCAGTCATAGTCTTTTCTGCTTTCGGCGGGCTGCCACGGCACAGCTTTTTCGGCTTCTATAATTGTAAGGAACATGGCTTTTCGCTGAATGGAAAGCGAAGCTGACCAGGGCTGGGGCGGTCTGTGTTAAAGCAATATTTTTTTGGAAATTATCTTGACAAATTTTGTCAAGATTGATATGATGGCACTAACAAGCAAGCGAAAAGAGGATGCGGAGCATGATCATCACCAAAGAGACGGACTACGCGCTGCGCATTTTGCGGGTGCTGCTGGACGGGGAGAAACATTCGGTGGCCGAGATGTCGGAAACGGAGCTGATCCCTACTCAGTTTGCCTACCAGATCCTGCGCAAGCTCTCCGCCGGCAATTTGGTGCGGGTGAGCCGCGGCGCTCTCGGCGGCTGCGAACTGTCCTGCGACCTGGACGCGACCTCCCTCTACGATCTCATGGGGGTCATGGGGGAACGGGGCGTTCTGTGCGCCTGCATGGAGCCGGGATTTGAGTGCCGCTGGCAGGACAAGCATGGGCGGTGCGCCATCCACTGTCAGCTGGCGGCCTTGCAGCGAAAGCAGGACGAGGCGTTCTGTGCCGTGAGCCTGCGCAGGCTGCTGACCGGCGGATCCGATCCCCAAGATACAAGCGAGCTGTATAATTTTAAGAGGAGGTACCCGTATGCTGTTTCAAACCACGGCGGCGCACGAAGAGCTGCGCGCGAAGATCCGGAGCTTTGCGGAGGAGGAGATCAAGCCCCTCGCGTTTATGATGGATCAGAACAATGAGTTTCCCGAGGAGGCTGTCAAGAAGCTGGGTAAGCTGGGCTGGATGGGCATTCCCTTCCCCAAGGAGTACGGCGGTGCCGGTCTGGACGCCCTGAGCTACGCCATCGCGGTGGAAGAGCTGGCCCGTGTGGACGGCGGCGCGGGCGTGATCCTCTCGGCCCACGTCTCCCTCGGCTCATGGCCTATTTTCGCCTACGGCACCGAGGAGCAGAAGAAGAAATATCTGGTCCCGCTGGCCAAGGGCGAGAAGATCGGCGCCTTTGGTCTCACGGAGCCCAACGCCGGATCCGACGCCGGCGGCACGGAGACCACGGCGCTGGATAAGGGGGACTACTACCTCCTCAACGGCGGCAAGATCTTCATTACCAACGCCCCTAAGGCGGACACCTATGTGGTTTTCGCTGTCACCACGCCGGACATCGGCACCCGGGGTATCTCCGCCTTCATCGTGGAAAAGGGCTGGAAGGGCTTTGAGTTCGGCGACCACTATGACAAGATGGGTATTCGATCCTCCTCCACGGCGGAGCTGATCTTCAACGACGTGAAGGTCCCCAAGGAAAACCTGTTGGGCAAGGAGGGCGAGGGCTTCAAGATCGCCATGTCCACGCTGGACGGCGGACGCATCGGCATCGCCGCGCAGGCCTTGGGCATCGCCCAGGGCGCGTTTGAGCACGCGCTGAGCTATTCCAAGGAGCGTATTCAGTTCGGAAAGCCCATCGCGGCCCAGCAGAGCATCGCCTTCAAGCTGGCGGATATGGCCACCAAGCTGCGCTGCGCCCGGTTCCTCATCTACTCCGCGGCGGAGCTGAAGGAGCAGCACGCGCCTTACGGCATGGAGTCCGCCATGGCGAAGATGTACGCCTCGGACATCGCGCTGGAGGTCACCAACGATGCCTTGCAGATCCACGGCGGCAGCGGCTTCCTCAAGGGCATGGAGGTGGAACGGGCCTACCGCGACGCCAAGATCACCACCATCTACGAGGGCACTAACGAGATCCAGCGGGTGGTCATCGCCTCCCATCTCATCGGCAGGCTGGGCAAGAGCTCCGGCGGCGAGAGCCGTTCGGCGGCCAAGAAACCCGCGCCCATCACCGGCATTCGCAAAAAGACCATCTTCCGGGAGGGGGACGCCGCCCAGCAGGTGGCCGACCTTGTGGCGGCGCTGAAGAAGGACGGTCACGACTTCTCCGTGGGCATCCCCATGGATACGCCCATCCCGCAGGCGGAACGGGTGGTCTCCGCGGGCAAGGGCATCGGGGAGAAAAAGAACATGAAACTGGTAGAGGCGCTGGCCAAGGCCGCCGGCGCGGCCATCGGTTCTTCCCGCCCTGTGGCGGAGACCCTCAAATATCTGCCGCTGAACCGCTATGTGGGTATGTCCGGGCAGAAGTTTACCGGCAATCTGTACATCGCCTGCGGCATCTCCGGCGCGTCGCAGCACCTTAAGGGCATCAAGGACGCCTCCACCATCGTGGCCATCAATAAGAACGGTAACGCGCCTATCTTCAAGAACTGCGACTACGGCATCGTGGGCGATGTGGAGGAGATCCTGCCCCTGCTCACCGCTGCGCTGGATAGCGGCGAAAAGCTGCCCGCGCCGCCCATGGTAAAGATGAAGCGGCCCAAGCCGCCGAAGCCCGCCCCCATCGGCGACCGCTACGTCTGCAGCGGCTGCGGCTACGAGTATGTGCCGGAGTTGGGCGACGAGGACGGCGAGATCGCGCCCGGTACGCTCTTTGAGCAGCTTCCCGCCGAGTGGGTGTGTCCCGAGTGCGCGGAGACGAAGGATCAATTTGTAAAGGCTTGAGCCGTGAAGGAGGTAAGATAAGATGTATTGCGTGCGTAAAGTAACGAACGACCTCTACTGGGTGGGCGCCAACGACCATCGCCTGGCCCTGTTTGAAAACTGCTTCCCCATTCCCCGGGGCGTAAGCTACAACTCCTACTGCCTGCTGGATGAAAAGACGGTGCTCTTTGACACGGTGGACTGGTCTGCCTGCCGCCAGCTTTTGGAAAATCTGGCGTATGTGCTGGATGGCCGCGAGTTGGACTACCTGCTGGTCAACCATCTGGAGCCGGATCACGCCGCCTGCATCGAGGAGATCCTGCTGCGCCATCCCAAGGTGAAGCTGATCTCCAACGAGAAGGCATTCATGCTCATGCGGCAGTTCGGCTTCCATGTGGACGGACATGAGTGCATCGAGGTGAAGGAGGGCGACACCTTCTCCTTCGGCAAGCACACCGTCACCTTTGTGGGCGCGCCTATGGTTCACTGGCCGGAGGCCATGGTGACCCTCGACGTTACCGACGGCGTCCTCTTTTCCGCCGACGCCTTCGGCACCTTCGGCGCGCTGGACGGCAAGCTGTTTGCCGACGAGGTGGACTTCGAGCGGGACTGGCTGGACGACGCCCGCCGCTACCTCGCCAACATCGTGGGCAAGTACGGCCCCCACATCCAGCTCCTGCTGAAAAAGGCCGGCGGCGTTTTGGATCAGATCAAGTACATCTGCCCGCTCCACGGCCCCGTGTGGCGCAAGGATCTGGGCTGGTTCATCGAAAAGTACGACACCTGGAGCCGCTATGCCCCTGAGATCAAGGGCGTGCTCATCGTCTACGCCTCCATGTACGGCAACACGGAGAACGCGGCGCAGGCGCTGGCGGCGTCGCTCTGCGATAAGGGCATGAGCAAGGTGGCGATGTACGATGTGTCCTCCACTCATGTCTCCCAGCTGATCTCCGAGGCGTTTAAGTACAGTCACATTGTCCTGGCCTCTGTGACCTACAACCTCGGCATCTACCCCGCCATGCACGACTTCCTCATGGATATGAAAGCACTGAATCTGCAAAACCGCACCTTTGCCATCATTGAAAACGGCTCATGGGCGGTGAAGTCCGGTGACCTCATGCAGAAATTCGTCAACGATGAGCTTAAGAACATGACTGTGCTCAACGAGCGGCTCAGCCTCGCCTCGTCCATGGGTACGGATAAGCGCACTGAGCTGGAAACACTGGCGGACGCCATTCTGGAATCCATGAAGTGACCGGCGTGGGAGCCAAAACCAGGACAACAGACAACAAACAGCCCCGCCGCGTCGGCTGCAGAAAAACCGGCTTTCAAAAACAGAGCGGGCAAGCGTGATACTGCGCTTGCCCGCTCTTTGCCCAAAAGGACATGAGAAGTGACCGGAGAAGATGAGAGGATCGAAATGGAGATCAGAAAACGAAACGGGGAGTCTGTTCCCTTTCAACAGGAGAAAATTTTCAACGCCATGAAAAAGGCGTTTGACGGACAGGGCAGGAAGATCGGGAGCAGAGAGCTGGATGAGATCCTCGCCGCCGTTCTCGACAACCTCGCCGCCGCAGCGCCGCTCACCGTGGAGCGTGTGCAGGACGAGGTGGAGCGGACGCTCATGGAGCGCGGACACTATGAGGTGGCCAAGGCGTACATCCTCTATCGCGAAAAGCGGTCTGCGCTGCGCCGCGTCCGGCATACCATCGCGCAGACGGTGGGGGATAACTCGCTTGACGAGGTGCTGCGCCGCATCCAGATGGATTTTACCGAGAAAGTCTACTCCCTCGCGGCGCTTCAAATGAAGTTTGAGAGTTTCTGTCGCCCGGGCATGACGGAGGATGAGCGGGTTGAGGCACTGACCAAGGCAGCGGTAGAGCTGACTACGGCAGAGGCACCCAAGTGGGAGTTCATCGCGGCGCGGCTTCTGAACCACTCCTTTCGCTGTCGCAACGCACAGGAATGGGATGGGCGCGGCATCGGCGACCTCTATGGCAGGCTTCGCTATCTGACGGATAAGGGACTCTACGGTGACTATATCCTTGCCCGCTATACCCACGAGGAGATCGCCATGGCGGAGAGATTCCTCTGCCCGGAACGGGACGAGCTGTTCACCTACTCCGGCCTTGACCTGCTGCTCAAACGCTATGTGATCCAGTCACGCAGCCGCGTGCCGCTGGAAACACCGCAGGAGATGTTTTTGGGTATCGCGCTGCATCTTGCTATGAACGAAGGCTCTGACCGCATGGGGTGGGTAAAGCGCTTTTACGATATGCTCAGCCGTATGGAGGTCACGATGGCGACACCTACCATGTCCAACGCACGAAAGCCCTACCATCAGCTTTCAAGCTGCTTTGTGGACACTGTGCCGGACAGTCTGGACGGCATCTACCGCTCGCTGGACAACTTCGCAAAGGTCTCTAAATTCGGCGGTGGAATGGGGATGTACTTCGGCAAGGTGCGCGCTGCAGGCAGCACCATCCGCGGCTTTCAAGGGGCGGCGGGAGGTGTTATCCGCTGGATTCGGCTGGTCAACGACACCGCCGTGGCGGTGGATCAGTTGGGGATGCGGCAGGGCGCTGTGGCGGTTTACTTAGACGCATGGCACCGGGATCTGCCGGAATTCCTTCAACTGCGCACCAACAACGGCGACGACCGCATGAAGGCGCATGATGTGTTTCCCGCCGTGTGCTAGAAAAGAAGAACCTATCAGTCAGAGTCTGAGTAAGGAAAATAGGAGGTATTTTTTATATGGCTATCCGAACGGTAACAGATGCCATCCGCTATGTAGGGGTGGATGATAACACATTGGCACTCTTTGAAAACCAGTACCCCGTCCAGCCTATGGGAGTGAGCTACAACTCCTATGTCATTCTGGATGAGAAGATCGCCGTGATGGACAGTGTGGACGCACGGGCGGCGGAGGAATGGCTTTCCAATGTGGCGCGGGTGTTGGAGGGGCGCAGCCCCGACTATCTTGTGGTCACACACATGGAGCCGGATCATTCCGGCAGCCTCATGCGGCTGGCACAAAAGTACCCGGAGATGAAGATCGTGGGAAACGCGAAAACATTTACCCTGATCAAGCAGTTCTTCGGCACAGGTGCATTGTCGGAAGAGCGTATGCTGGAGGTTGGCGAAAGAGATGCGCTTTCCTTGGGTTTGCACCGGCTGCGCTTTCTGCTGGCGCCGATGGTACACTGGCCGGAGGTGATGGCAGCGTATGAAGAGGAGGAAAAGATCCTGTTCTCGGCGGATGCCTTCGGCCGCTTCGGTTCACTGGAACGGACTGCCCGTGCCCCCTGGGCGCCGCAGGCCCGGCGGTATTATTACAACATCGTCGGCAAGTATGGCGCACAGGTGCAGGCGCTGCTGAAAAAGGTCTCCGCGCTGGAGATCAAAACGATCTGCCCGCTCCATGGCCCCATGCTCACAGAAGACTTGGGGGAGTATCTGCGGCTCTATGACCTCTGGTCACAATGGAAACCGGAAGAACCGGAGGGCATCCTGATCGCTCACGCATCCATCCATGGAAATACCGCATATGCATCGGAGGCCCTCAAGAGCAAGCTGGAGGGAAAAGGTGCGCAAGTCACCATGTGCGATCTGACGGCAACAGACCTTTCCTATGCCGTGACCAGCGCATTCTACTGTGGGAAACTGGTGTTGGCCTGCTCCACTTATGACGGAGGACTGTTCCCGCCCATGAAGGAGTTTTTGGAACATTTACAGACAAAGGGATTCCGAAACCGTCGGATCGGCCTCATGGAAAACGGCTCATGGGCCCCTGCTGCCGCGCGGCTGATGCGCGCCGAGTTGGAAAAGATGAAAGAACTCCGACTGTGTGAAACGGAGGTATCGCTGCGCGGCGCACTGAACCAAACCAGCGAAGCGCAGATGGACGCTCTGGTGGCGGAGCTCTGCGCGGAGTAGGCGGCGCGTCTGGCTTCGTCCGGCCGCCCGATGCCTCAAAAGCAAAACATCGTCGCTGATTTATTTAGACAACAATATGGCGTTGAGTGATGCCGAAGCTTTGAAAATGGATCGAAGCGCAGCCGCAGATGTTCTCTGCGGCTGCGCTTTTTGCATTTTGACCACGGTGCAAACGGATGGCTTTGACCGTTGCCCTCGGTTTCTAAGGAGACACGAAGTGCGCTACATGGAAGCGTACTTCGTGATGGGATAAGATTTTTGCAGAAGATGCAGAAATCTGTCGAAACGGAGACCTTGGCACATGAATCCATATAAAGACATACTCCGAAAATTCTTCTCGGAATATGCCAGCGCTTTGAGAAAACGCAGGGGACTGACACAGGAGCAGATGGCGGAAAAGCTTCGCATCACCGGACGGGCATACAGCGATTTGGAGCGGGGCATATACTGCTTTTCCGCCGTTGCGCTGGTGTTCCTGCTGCTCATGCTGGAGGAGGGGGAGATAAAGGAGCTTTTATCACCCCTGCGGGATGAGATCGAAAAAGTTGAGGGCAGAGAGGTGGCGTAGGGATCCATGGAAATGGGGGACATATACGGGCTTTTGCGCTATCTTGGCCTATCTGCGGAAAGCACTCGCTTTTTTCACGTTTCGTATGCGGTCTATCTGACGACACGGCAGCCAGCCCGGACGCCGTTTGCCGAATGGTGGCTGTACCCGGCAGTTGCCGGACACTATCACACCTGCATTTTCAACGTGAAACACAGCGCCTGCGTTGCAGTAGACCGGGTATGGGAAACGAAAAGAGAAGCGCTGAGATCCATTACGAAGTATCCCTTGAAGCGGGAGCCCCTTCCTTCGGAGTTTATTGCCATTCTTGCCGCCTACATCAAGAGCGGCGATGCAGCGTGAGCCCTTTGCAGTACCATGTGCTTAGTCGTAGCACTGCTATCACAAAAAGATTGGTGGATATGAGCGACGTGGAAATTGGCGAACTGCTGAATGTTGTACGCACGACGGGTTTCCGGCATAGGAAATCCGCGCTTGCGAAGATCAAACAGTATTTTGGGGGGAAAAGCAGATGATGAACACCGTTAGGAAATCTGAATCACGGTTGTATATAACTTCCTCACCATTCCTGTGCCTTGGCTTCCTTCCGGATTTTCATTATCTGTATTTGATATATACTGCCAGGAATTGCAGAAATCAACGCAAAGATGCCAAAGATTATAGATTGCTCTGTAACTGCAAATAGTGCAAACATGAGCAGTAGAAATAGCCACGGATTGCGTAAGCTGCGATAATACTTTTCTTTATCGTCATAAGAGGTATGGAGTTCAAATGGCTTTCCATCATTTGCTTTTTCCACAATCAATAGTTCTCGGTTAAAAGTTGTTGCGTTTGTCGCAATACGACCGCCTCTTTCTGCCCATGGCCGCCAACGAGCCTTTCCAACAGAATAGTTTAGATTGATATTTTTGAAAAACACCTTATATCCCATATCCTCCAAAAAGTTAGCATAGTCTATTGAACTCTCTTTTGATTTTTCTCCGATAAACTCTACTCAATAGGTCACTTCATCAGTCTCGCATTTTTCAAATTCGTATAGTAGCTTTCCTGTCCGAACAAGTCGATATCCCTTTTCAGACATTTTGTTTAGCCATTTTTCCTGCGTATTCAGCAATCCGCCAAAAAAGCGATAACATTTTTTACTCATACTGCACCTCCAATAATTTCACTTGCAACGCTTACAAGTTCATTTAGTCTTGCAAGCTCTTTTTCTGCAATTTCTTTTCCCTGTGCTGTAATGAGGTATTCTTTTTTTCTTCCCTCACTATCTCCATAAGGTTCAATCCACTTCTTATCCTGCAAAGAGTTTAATGCTCCATATAAAGTGCCTGCTCCTAACGAAAGCCGCCCGCCCGTTTTTTCTTCAACAAACTGCATAACGGCGTATCCGTGTTTTGGTGTATAAAGAGAGAGTAAAATATAAAAGGTCACTTCTGTAAGTGCGCCACTTTTTGCGTTGTCTCTCATAGTTCCTCCTTATTACGGTTACTGTAATAAATATATCGCTAACCGTAATATAAGTCAAGCAGATTCAAGGAAATTATTCAAGGAGCGTATGAAAATGGAGCAGCAACATTTTCGTGTTACTGCTCCACTTTGATACAGAATAGTAGGGTACGCTGTTCTTGTTTTGTGTTGCTGCTTCTCTATCGTACATGAACACTGCCCTTGGGATAGAACGATAGACGACCGTCTTGCTGGCGCGATCATGCAGACTGACGGCATTGCCGTTCGCGTCATGTAAAGTAAAGTCAGGGACGTTCATTCCGGGTTCGAGCATATTCATCCTCTTTGTTTTTGTACACTGCCTATCCGCAGATTGGAATGTGATTATTTCTCTTGAAAGAGTGAAATAGAGTTCAGTAGAATGGATATCCCTACACATACCCACAGAGCCTTGCTCATGGTTGGCATAATATCCATCAAGCCTCCCCAATCTTCATTTAGCACACGCATCGCTCCGTCTGAATAAAACGAACATACGGTCAGGGCAGTGAACGATAGGGCTGCGAATCTAAACCACTTTTCATTCTTATTTTTAAAAGAGTAGGTCAGATTGAAGCCTGTAAAAATCATCGCAGAAATTCCGAAAAACAGCCACATATATATGATCTCCTTAATCTAACATACCCTGCGCTCTTTTGAGGCAAGGCTCGCAATATCGCTTGCGGACAGGAACTGCCGTTGAGAGGATCATCCGCAGCCCTTACCGATTCTCCGCCAGATATTCCTCCGCATAGTGGACAGCCACCGCGCCGTCCGATACGGCGGTGACCACCTGTCGCAGCGCCTTGGTGCGCACATCGCCCACGGCGAACACACCGGGAAGATTCGTACGGGTGGATTCGTCCGCGATGATGTAGCCGGACTTGTCCAGTGCCAGCTCCCCTTGGAACAGCTCCGTCGCCGGGGCACGTCCTACGCTGATGAACACGCCGTCGCAGGCAAGCTCTCGCTCCGCGCCGGTGTTGACGTCTTGCAGCCGAAGCCCCGTCAGGCGGCTTTCGTGCAGCAGCGCGGAAACGGTGCTGTTCCAGCAAAATTCTACGTTGGGCGCGTTCATCAGCGGCTCATGATAGACCTTCGTTGCCCGCAGGCTGTCCCGGCGGTGGATGAGATAGACCTTCTTTGCAATGCGGGACAGGGCAAGTGCGTCCGCCGCGGCGGAATTGCCGCCGCCCACCACCGCCACGGTCTTGCCCCGATAGGGCGCGCCGTCGCAGGCGGCGCAGTAGTGAACGCCCTTGCCAACGAGCGCGTCCTCGCCGGGAATGCCCAAGGGACGGGGCGACGCGCCGGTGGCGATGACCACCGTGCGGCCCTGAAAGACGCCCTCGCTGGTCTCCAAGGTCTTGATCTTCCCGGAAAGACTTACTTTGTACACCTCCGCCAGCTCCGTCACCGCGCCGAAGCGCTCGGCGCTCTGCTGCATTTTTTCGCCCAGCGTAAAGCCGTCGATGCCGTCCTCAAAGCCGGGGTAGTTGTCGATCTGTTCTGTCAGCGCCATCTGCCCGCCGGCGGAGAGCTTTTCCAACACCAGCGTGGAAAGCCCGCTTCTGGCGGCGTACAGGGCGGCGGTGTATCCGGCGGGGCCGCCGCCGATGACGATCATATCATAGATCTGCTCCATAGCCACGCCCTCACTGCGCCAGCGTTTCCCGGATAAATGTCTCAATGGCCGCCTTGGAACCGGGGGCGACAACAGAGCCGAGCACCTTGCCGTCCTTAAAGAGCAGCAGCGTGGGGATGGTGTCGATGCCGAAGCGCTCTATGAGCTGCGGCTCCTCGTCGTAGTTGATCTTGCCGGTGATGAGCGTGTCGGCATACTGCTCGCCCACCTTGTCGAAGGCCGGGGCAATGCGGCGGCAGTATGGGCACCACTGGGCCCAGAAGTCCACCAGCACGGGCTTGTCCGCGTGCAGAACATCGTTTTCAAAGCTCTTGGTCGTAATGGTAAGCATTATAAAATCCTCCTATTTCTGTGTAAAAAGCTGTGTTTCAATATCCGTGATCGTAATGCGCGAGAGATAGGCGGCGCATTCCTCATTCATGCTCCGGTACAGCGCATCCATCACGCCTGCCATGCCAGAGCAGATGGCGCAGTCCCGGTCAATGTCGCCGCTGTGCCACGCGCAGTCCACAAAGCGGGTATTCACCGCCTCCGCCACCTGCCGGAGAGAAAGGGTTGCGGGGTCTGCCGTCAGGCGGTAGCCGCCGTCCAAGCCCTCCCGGGTCTCCACCATTCCCGCCTTTTTCAGCCTCGCCAGCACCCGGCGGACGCGGGTGGGATTGGTGCAGATGTTCTCCGCCAGCGCTTCGCTGCTCAATGAACGCCCGCTGTGGCTCAGGCAGACCAGCGCGTGGACTGCCAGATTAAAAGAGCTGTTCACAATTATCCCTCCTTCACAAGCTCGTAGGGCCAGTCAATAACGCCGCCGAAGTCGTAGACGCTCTGATACCCAAGCTCCAGCAGCTTTTGGGCGGCGTCCTTGCTGCGGCGGCCGCTGCGGCAGTAGATCAGCAGTGTCGCCTCCTTATCGGGCAGCGTCTCGGGCATTTCACTCCCGATGCTCTCATTGGGCACAAGGACGGCGTTTTCAATATGACCGCCATCGTATTCCGCCCGGGTGCGGACATCCACCACCACGACCTCCTGCGAGACCATCATCTCATAGGCGTCCTCGGCGCTGATCTTCTGATACGCCGCCTTGCCTGTCATGTCCTCCGCCGTGTCCGCTTTTGTCTTGGACAGCGTGCAGCCGCTCAGCAGCGCAAGCGAGGTGGCAAGTGCCGCAAAAAGTAATATCTGACGCATAATCAACCTCCAACACAACTGTGTTTGCTGCTGATACAGTTTATACTGTGATTATAACAGATACAGTTAAAGCTGTCAAGGTACTTCGGGGCAGCTTTTAGGGCACAAGCCTTTTGTGGTTGTTGACAGAGAAAAAAATATAGGTATAATAAAAGCAAAATAATAAGACTCATTCTTGCGTTTGGAGGGTTGGCGGTATGCCAAAATACGCAGAGGAGATATTGGCCGCCGTAACGGAGCTGCAGCAGCATCCCACGGCGGAGCAGGTGTTCCTGGAGATGAAAAGGGAGCATCCCAGCATCGCTCTGGGTACGGCATATCTGCCCCGCCTGCCGGGAGCAGGAAAAAGACAATCTTATGGAGGAGAAGTATCATGAACGCTAACGTATCTAAGCTGCTCAACGAGCAAATCAATAAGGAGTTCTACTCCGCCTATCTGTATCTGGACTTTGCCAACTACTACGCCGCCGTCGGACTGGACGGCTTTGAGAACTGGTACCGGGTACAGGCGCAGGAGGAACGGGATCACGCCATGCTGTTTTATCAGTATTTGCAGAATAACGGCGAGGGCGTTACCTTTGAGGCTATCGCAAAGCCGGAGTGGGAACGCGGCGACCACATGACCCCGCTGAAAAAGGCACTGGAGCACGAGAAGCTGGTCACCGCCAGCATCGATGCCATCTACGCCGCCGCATACGAGGCAAAAGACTTCCGCGCCATGCAGATGCTGGACTGGTTCATCAAGGAACAGGGCGAGGAGGAGAAGAACGCCGCCGACCTCATCACCAAGATGGAGCTGTTCGGCGGTGACAGCAAGGGACTGTATATGCTCAACAGCGAGCTGAAGACACGGGTCTACACCGCGCCCTCGCTGGTGCTGTAAGCCCCGCGCGTCTGCGGGCTTTCGCATCAGGCAAAAGGCAGACTGCATACAGGTGGCCTGCCTTTTCTTCCAGCAGACGGTTAGAGGAGACTAACTATTTATAAAACAGAAAGGACTTCAGAACTTGAACAAGGAAAAGGAGATCGAAACCGTTACCCTCATGGTGCGCCGGTATTGTTGGGGCGTGCATGGGACAAGGGGCGAGGCGCTTTGTCCGGCGTGCAGTGCAATGCTGGAATACGCCAGAGAGCGGCGGGACAGATGCCTGCACGGGAAAATTTAGCGGCACTTTGAATCCTTTCCGAGAGGCACAATGCGGCAAAAAATAAAGAAGAGATAAGGGCAACGGCTATGAAAGAACGAAAGACCTTCTGGGACAAAAATGCCGGACGTTACGACCGCTTTATGCGAAAGGATCGGGCGGCATACGAAGAGATGTATAAGCTGATCCGGCCGGTGGTGAAAGCCAAAACGGTGCTGGAACTGGCAACCGGCACGGGGCTGATCGCAAAGCACATCGTGAATGCGGCGGCGCATATTGAGGCGACGGATGCTTCCGCGGAGATGATTCTTGAAGCAAAGCGGGATAATCAATCTGCAAAGCTGCACTTTTCGGTGCAGGATATGTTCCGCCTGCCCTATGCGGACAAGTCCTTCGATGTGGTGATCGTATCCAACGCACTGCACATCGTGCCGCAGCCGGAAAAGGCCCTTGACGAGATCCGCCGGGTACTAAAGGACGAGGGTGCGCTCATCGCACCCACCTTCACCCACGCGGGAAACTCGTTTACCGGCAAGGTCAGGGCATTTTTCATGAAGCTGGCAGGCTTCCCTCTCCACAGCAGATGGACGAGCGAGGAATACCTGCGCTTCCTGCGGCAAAACGGCTGGGCGGTGCGGAAAAGAGCTGTGCTGAACGCCTCATTCCCGTTGACCTATGCCGAGTGTGTAAAAATGGAGGTGTGATATGTCATTCTTTGAAAATACCCGCAAGCCCGTGGGCCTCGGCGGGAAAATCATGGTCGTCATGATGAACCTGGGGCACAGTCCTGTGGCATGGTGGGGACTTCACTTTTTGGAGCTTACTCTGGACGCCAAGGTGCTGGACTGCGGCTGCGGCGGCGGGGCGAACATCAAGAGACTTCTGAAAAAATGCCCGCAGGGCATCGTGAAGGGCATCGACTATTCGCCCGTCAGCGTGGAGAAATCCAAAAATGTCAATGAAGCCGCCATCGCAGAGGGCCGCTGCGCCGTTCTGCAAGGCAGCGTGGCGGATATGATGTTTGCGGACAACTGGTTTGACACCATTACAGCCTTTGAAACCGTCTATTTCTGGCCCGACCTGTTACAGTGCTTCCGGGAGGTCTATCGGGTGCTGAAGCCCGGCGGGACATTTCTCATCTGTAACGAGAGCAATGGCGACACGGACAGGGACGAAAAGTGGACGGAGATCATCGGCGGCATGACCATCTACAAGGACACCCAGCTGAAAGCGTATCTGGAGCAGGTCGGCTTTCATGATGTGCAGATACACAAAAAGAAAAGCTGGCTGTGCATCACGGCGCGGAAATGAGGGAGAAGCAGACAGGTGAAGGACAAGAAACTCCTATTTGACCGCAAATGCCATGTGCTGTATTCCCGGCCCTGCAAGAAGGAGATATGGGCGAAAATCGCCCTGCACTATCCTGCGGCAGAGCGGGAGGTGGTATGGGAAAAGGTGCAGCGGCAGTATGCGGAATTTCTCTCCGACTGGCGCACTGATTTGGGCGGCAAACGGAACTTCCACAACGGCGTAGGCGGCACCTACGACTGCATCGCCATTATGAGCTACTATGTAGTCTGCAAAGCTGTCACATCCTTCCGCGAGATCGAGGAGATGGAGGAAAATCTGATCCTGCCGATCTTCCGCAGGCTGCGGTTTGTGAACTGCAACAAGCCGTTCTGGAGGAAACTGATGTACAGAGCGTTTGTGCGGGCGAAAACTGGCTGCGATAAATGGCACGATTACGAGATGACGGTTGCGCCTTATGAAATCAAAAAGCCTATTTATTATGAGTTTACATCGTGTCCGGCAGCGGAGTTCGCTATCCGGCACGGTCTTACGGAGATTATGCCCGCCTTGTGCAATGTGGACTACGCATCTATGGAGCTGCTCCACGCAAGGCTGGTGCGGACGACTACCTGCGTGGATGGCTGCAAATGCGACTATACCATCTGCGGCGATAAAGACCCATACTTAAAGGAACATCCCGAATACCGGGACGAGGCGGGATTCAGAAGAAACAAATAGTACTGCAACGCAAAGGCGGTGAGACGAATGGAAACCTTTCTCGGAATCATGATCCCTTTCTTGGGTACAACGCTGGGCGCGGCCTGCGTGTTCTTTATGAAAAGATCCCTTGGCAGTTTGGTGCAGCGCGCCCTTGCGGGCTTTGCCGCCGGGGTGATGGTGACGGCGTCGATATGGAGCCTGCTGCTCCCTGCCATTGAGCAATCGGAGGGCATGGGCAAGCTGTCCTTCCTTCCGGCCTTTATCGGCTTCTGGGTTGGTGTGCTGTTTTTGCTCCTGCTCGACCATCTGATTCCTCACCTTCATGTGGGAAGCAATTAGGCGGAGGGACCGAAAAGCAGGCTCGGCCGCACCACGATGATGGTGCTGGCGGTGACCTTACATAACATCCCAGAGGGCATGGCAGTTGGCGTGATGTACGCGGGCTTCCTCGCGGGGAATACACAGATCACGGCGGCAAGCGCGCTTGTCCTGTCCCTTGGCATCGCCATTCAGAATTTTCCCGAGGGAGCGATCATCTCCATGCCGCTGCGGGCGGAGGGCGAGAGCAAGGGCAGGGCATTTCTCGGCGGCGTGCTCTCCGGCGTGGTGGAGCCCATCGGCGCGGTGCTGACGCTTCTCGCGGCGCAGCTTGTGATCCCAGCACTGCCGTATCTGCTGAGCTTTGCAGCGGGCGCCATGCTCTATGTGGTGGTAGAGGAGTTGATTCCCGAAATGTCACAGGGAAAGCACTCCAACATCGGCACGATTTTCTTTGCCGTGGGCTTTAGCGTCATGATGACGCTGGATGTGGCACTGGGATAGGCGCGGAGGTGCCGCTGCTTTTGCGACAGCGATGATATCACCTATGACGGGCTTCACCTGAAGCTCGTCTGGCATCGAACGAAAACGCTGGGACGCGGCGACGACCGCTGCGATTTTTGCATGAAGACCGTTAGAAAAGAAAGGAGTCCCAAGAATGAAGCCTGACTACAAAAACTGGATCCCCAAGGGAATGCTGTTTTCGCTCATCGCGGGGACGGTGCTGTCGCTTGCGCTGCTGCTTGTTTTCGGCGTATTCGGCATCGGTGTGAGCGGAAAGCTGCGCGTCGTGCTGAGCGTGGTATTCGGCATCGCCTTTGTCGTCTGTACAAAGTACACCCAGTGGTGCGTGTATGCCTATCGGAGCTTTTCCTATGACGGCGAACGCAAGCTCTCAAAGCAGATCATTGACGGTACGGCGAAGCATATCACACTCCCGGAGGGCGGCGTGGGACTGGATATCGGCTGCGGCAGCGGCGCGCTGACCATTGCCTGCGCAAAGCGCAATCCGCAGGGAAAAATGGTCGGTATCGATCGCTGGGGCAAGGAATACGCCTCCTTCAGTCTGCCGCTGTGCGAAAAAAACGCCGCTGCGGAGGGCGTGAAGAACGCTTCGTTCAGGCGCGGGAACGCCGTGAAGCTGGATTTTCCCGACGAGAGCTTCGACGCGGTGACCAGCAACTATGTCTATCATAATATCACGGGAAAGGACAAGCAACAGCTTCTGCTGGAAACGCTGCGGGTTCTGAAAAAGGGCGGAACGTTTGCCATCCACGACCTGATGTCGCCCGGTAGATACGGCGATATGCAGGCGTTTGTCCAAAAGCTCAGGGACATGGGCTATGAGCGCGTGGAGCTGATCGACACGACCGACGGCAGCTTCATGACACCGAAGGAGGCCAAACGCCTGATGCTTCGCGGCTCAACATTGCTGGCGGGAAGAAAGTAAGGCGGCGATGACATCAGCTATGTTGGTCTGCATCCGAGGCTTACTCGGCAGAGAACCATGGAACCATGACGCTCGCTCACGGCGGCAGGCGGTGATCCTCTCTCAAGAGCCGTTGTACGAGAACGCCCTGCGCGCCGCCATCGATGCCGCCTGTTATACCACAGGGGTGATATTCAAGCGAGGACATGCGAAAAGAAGGAGCCGTTTCCATTCTTGAAGAAGTAGTCGGCGATTTTTGAAGAGCCGCCTTCGGGCGGCTTCTCAAGGGCTATATGGTTAGAGTATGCTAACCAGCAAACATTCAAAGGAGACGAGAGCGGAGAGTTCCCCCACGAGGTGGGGCTGTTTCTCAGCTACCCGCCGGAGGACGTGAAGGGCTTCATCGACCACCGCGCGAGCGGCTTCAAATGCGCCGGACTCTGGTAGGTATACGGCGACGAGGAAAAAGCACGCTCGTTATTCAAAAAATACAAAAAATGCACGGATATCTACTGCGCACTTTGGCAAAGCGGCTTGAAGCTTGAGCAGCTTGCCGTTGCAGGAAATGGAGTTCCAGCCCATGTTCGATGCGTGCAAGCGCAGCTTCGGCGGGAAGCGTGTGGCACTGTTCGGCTCCTACGGCTGGGGCGATGGCGAGTGGATGCGTACTTGGGAGAGTGACTGCGACAGCGCAGGGGTGAACCTCGTTTGCGAGAGCGTGATCTGCACGGAGACGCCCGACGACGCGGCGCTGGAAGCCTGCCGCGCTCTGGGCAAGGCATTGGCGGAGTGAGAAATGTCCCCCGCCGCTGACGGTTGCTTTAGCGACAGATAGGTGCGATTTGCATTTGCTGAATAGTCAACCCGAAAAGGCAGGGACACCGCTTACGGTGTTCCTGCCTTGCGCTGTATGGCGAGTATTGAAAAGAATATGCTCAAGCATCCAAGACGGGTGATTAGAGAGCATCTGCGTTGTGCAACCGAGGAGCTGAATAAGAAAGCAAGGGTAAATCGATTGGTTCTTTCGCTGAAAGTACTGAGGCCTTCCCTCTTGTCGCGCGAATGACAATGCGCGAACGGAAAATATGCAGGACCCATTGACAAACCCAATCTGCTCGGCTATAATATACCAGCGGTATGTACTGCTGGTATATCAGGAGGCGTAGGAGATGGAACGAACGGAAACCCAAAGGAAGATCCTTGAGATTGGGAAAAGAGAGTTCTTGGAGAAAGGTTTTAAGGACGCATCTCTAAATAAAATCGTCGCGGAGGCGGGCTTCACGAAGGGTGCCTTCTACGGCTACTACCCGGATAAGACCGCTCTGTTTGAAGACCTTGTGGGCGAGACCGCAAGCGAGCTGCTCACCCGCTTCAAGGCAGCACAGGACGATTATTTTGACCTTGTCCCGGAGGGAAAAGCAAAAGACAGTCTGGCACTCTCCACCCAGCACCTGCACGAGTTTGTCGCGTTCATGTACGACCATTTTGACGAATTCAAGCTGATTCTTTGCCGCGCGGAGGGAACGGGCTACGCGGATTTTATCGAGGTGCTGGTGGAGCTGGAGGTCGATCGATCCGAAGAATACTACGCCCTCCTCAGAAAAAACGGTATGCTCTCCGGGAGCATGACCCGTCAGCTTCATCACATGATCACAAGGGCTTACTTTACGGCGGTGTGTGAAACCATCGTCCACGATATGCCGAGAGAGGAAGCCATGAAATATGTCGATGAACTGGCTATCTTTTTCCACTCCGGCTGGAGCGGACTTTTAAGGCTCGAATGAGCCTTAAAAAAATAACTTTCGGTTAGTCATCTCTAACTAGCGCGGCACATCCTCCAACAAACCTATATATTTTAAGAAAGGAACACGGAATATGAGCAAACAGAAAAAAGAAAAGCAGCCGCCGGTGCTGGGCAGGCTGCTGGCATACGCCGGAGGGCATAAGTGGCTGTCCGTATTGGGCTGCGGGCTGTCCGGCGTTTCGGCGGCAGTCGGCATTTTCCCGTTCGTCTTTGTCTGGTACGCGGCCAGAGGCATTTTGACGCCAGGAGGCGGCGTTCCGGCAGGGCTTGCCCGCTACGGCTGGTATGCGCTGGCGGCGGCGCTTCTGAGTGCGGCGATCTATTTCGCCGGGCTCATGTGTACGCACCTTGCGGCCTTCCGGGTAGCGACGAATATGCGAAAGGCGGCGGTCGCCCATCTCATTGATCTGCCGCTGGGGTACTTTAACGCCAACCTCACGGGGCGGCTACGCAAGCAGATCGACGACAACGCGGCACTGACAGAAACGCTCCTTGCCCACACCATCCCCGACGCGGTGGGCGGGATCGTAACGCCGATACTGGCGGTGGGGCTGCTCTTCGTCTTTGACTGGCGCATGGGGCTTGCCTGCCTGATCCCCATGATTATCGGGCTTGTCTGCCTGATGACCATGATGACGGGCACCAGCATGAAGTTCTTTGAGGAATACCAGCGCGCCGGAGAGCGCATTTCGGCCGAGGCCACGGAGTATGTCCGGGGCATCCCGGTGGTGAAGGTATTCCAGCAGACGGTTTACTCCTTCAAGAGCTTTCATGCCGCCATCCTCAGCTACCGCGACCTTGCCAGCGGCTACGCCATGATGTGCCGTATGCCCTACACCCTGTTTACGGTGGTTCTGAACAGCATGTTCCTGCTTCTCATGCCCTTGGGGATGGTTCTCGTAGGCGGGGCGGACGGCTGGGCGGTGCTGGCCGATCTGGTGTTTTACATTTTCTTCGCGCCCCAGCTTGCCTTTATGATGGAGCGGCTGATGTACGCGGTCAACGCACAGATGGAGGCCGCCGAGGCAGTGAACAAGCTGGAGGCCATATTGAAGGAGTCGCCCCTTCCCGAGCCTGCGGCGGACAGAGGAAGCAGGCCTGCGGACAGCAGCATTTCCTTTGAAAACGTCACCTTTTCCTATGACGGCGCGGGGAGACCCGCGCTGACGAATGTGAGCTTCCGCCTGCCGCAGGGGGAGGCGTGGGCGTTGGTGGGCCCCTCCGGCGGCGGCAAGACCACCATCGCCCGGCTGATCCCGCGCTTTTTCGATGTGCAGGCAGGGGCGGTGCTCCTGGGCGGACGGGATGTGCGAAGCATCCCCACCGCGGAGCTGATGGAGCAGATCTCCTTTGTCTTTCAGGAGGTGAGGCTTTTCAAGAAGAGCATCCGCGACAACATCCGTGCCGCCCGGCCGGACGCCACCGAGGATGAGATATTACACGCGGCGCAGCTTGCCCAGTGCAGCGATATTCTCGAAAAGACGCCGGGCGGGCTGGACGCCGTGATCGGCGCAAAGGGCGTGCATCTCTCCGGCGGCGAGATGCAGCGCATCGCGCTGGCGAGGGCGATCTTAAAGGACGCGCCCATCGTGGTGCTGGATGAGGCCAGTTCCTTTGCAGACCCCGAGAACGAGGCGAAGATACAGAAGGCCTTCGAGGCGCTGATGAAGGGCAAAACTGTGTTGATGATCGCCCACCGCCTGTCCACGGTGCGGAACATGGATCGCATCCTCGTCATCCGGGACGGCGGTATCGCCGAGGAAGGAAAGCACGACGAGCTGCTCCAAAAGGGCGGCGTCTACGCCGCCATGTGGGAGGAATACCAAAAGGCCGCGCAGTGGAAGGTAGGAGGTGTCGCATGATCGAAGGCATCAGCAAAAAATACGCCATGACGGAGAAGGGCGCAAAAGACTATGTGGCCGCCGTGTTCTGGTCCGTACTGGTCAACATCAGCAAAATGCTGCCCGTGGGCGTGCTGGCCACGGCGCTCTCCGGCATTGTCGAGGCGCTGACAAACGGCACCGACCCAAGGGCGGGGCTTACGCGCTTTCTGGTCGCGGGCGTCCTTGCCCTCGCCGTGCTCTTTGTGACCTTCCTGATCCAATACAGAGCTTTATATGAAGCCACCTACCGGGAGAGTGCCAACCGACGCATCCGGCTGGCGGAGGTGCTGCGCCAGCTCCCGCTGTCCTTCTTCGGAAACCGGGACCTGACCGACCTGACCACCACTATCATGGGGGATACGGAGACGCTGGAAAAGGCGTTCTCCCACTTTTACCCCGCCATGCACGGCGCGCTCATCTCCACGGCGCTGATTTCCGCAGGCATGCTGCTTTACGACTGGCGGATGGCACTGGCTCTTTTGTGGGTGGTGCCCGCGTCGCTGCTGATGGTCTATCTCTCCCGGCGCATGGAAAAGCGGCATATAAAGAAGGGCCTCGTCACCCGCCGCGCGGCCACCGACGCCATGCAGGAGGTGCTGGAGTGCGCGCCGGAGATCAAGGCGTGCAACCAGAAGACGCGGTATATCGCCGACCTGAACCGCAGGCTGGACGAGGCGGAGCAGGACACCATCCGGGGCGAGCTGTTCACAGGCTCCGTAGTCACGGCGGCACAGTCCTTCCTAAAGCTGGGTATCGCCACCACCGTCCTCACGGGGGTAACGCTGATGAGCCGCGGCGACCTGTCGCTGATCCCGTTTCTGATGTTCCTTATCGCCGCCACCCGGGTATATGACCCCATCGGCTCCATGTTTGCCAACATGGCCGCGGTTTTCGCCTGCGAGGTACGCATCGAGCGCATGCAGGAGATCGAGAACGAAAAGCGCATGACCGGCATGACTGAATATGATCCAGACGGCTACGACATCCGCTTTGAGCACGTGACCTTTGCCTACCGGGAAAAAGAGGATGTGCTAAGAGACGTTTCCTTTACGGCGAAGCAGGGACAGGTGACGGCGCTGGTGGGTCCCTCCGGCGGCGGCAAGTCCACGGCAGCCAAGCTGGCAGCCCGCTTCTGGGACATAGCGGAGGGAACGGTGCGGCTGGGCGGCGTGGACGTGTCCACGGTGGACGGCGAGGCACTGCTGAAAAACTACGCCATCGTATTTCAGGATGTGGTGCTGTTTGCGGATACCGTGATGGAAAACATCCGCCTCGGCAAGCGGGACGCCACCGATGCGGAGGTGCTGGCGGCGGCGAAGGCGGCGCAGTGCGACGCCTTTGTATCCAAGCTGCCGGAGGGCTACCATACCCTGATTGGGGAAAACGGCTCCCGTCTCTCCGGCGGCGAGCGGCAGCGCATCTCCATTGCCCGCGCCATCTTGAAGGACGCGCCGGTGATTTTGCTGGATGAGGCCACGGCCTCGCTGGACGTGGAAAACGAAACGGCGGTGCAGGCGGCATTGTCCGGGCTTATCCGGGATAAGACGGTGCTCGTCATCGCACACCGCATGCGTACCGTCATGAACGCCGATCAGATCGTCCTGCTCTCCGGCGGCCGCGTGGTTGAGATGGGTTCTCCGGCAGAGCTGCTGAAAAAGAACGGCCTGTTCCGCCACATGGCGCAGCTCCAGAGCGAGAGCATGGAGTGGACGGCGTAGAAAGCTGCGAGATAAATAGAATTCCGAGTGCAATATTGGAAAACAAAGTGTCGAAAACAAGGAGGAGTTTATGAGGGAAACAAATAAATGGTCTGTCAGGGATGTGATTACCACGGTGCTGCTTTCCGCGGTGCTGATCGTGATCCAGCTCGTCGTCAATATGGTCTGCATGGCCAACGACTTTGTCAGCATGGTGCTGTCCGTGGGGATCACCATGTTCCTCTGCGCGCCGGTCTATATGCTCATGGTCAGCCGGATCGGAAAGCGTTTTGTGACGCTGATCTATATGACGCTGCTTGGCGTGATTTTCCTGCTGATGGGCAACTGGTTTTTGCTCCCCTACTTTATCGTTACGGGCGTCATCTGCGAGGTAATTTTGTGGAAGCGCGGAGCCTGCGGCGATCCCAAGCGCATGACTGCCGCCTGGACGGCGGCAAGCCTGCTGTACAACGGGGTCAATCTGCTCCCTATCTGGTTCTTCTGGGACACCTACTACGATTTTGCGCTGGCAAGCGGCATGGAGCAGAGCTACATTGATTCTTATGTGCGTTACTACACCTCTCCCGGCTGGCTGGCCTTTATTCTGCTGTTCACGACGCTGATGGGTTTTTTAGGCTGCATGGTGGGCAGTCGGCTGATCCGCAGGCATTTTCAGAAGGCCGGCGTTCTATGAGAGCGGACGCATCCTTTGCGGTGCCGGTCAAGCTGTGGGCGCTGCTGTGCGTCTTTGCCGGAGTAACGATCGGCGGGAATGTGCTGCTTACCTGCATCCTGACCGGCGGGGCGCTTCTTTATCTCGTCTTACAGCGGAGCTTCCGCCTTGCCGCGTCCTATGGCTGCTTTTATCTGCTGCTGGCGCTGCTGCTGTACGGTATCCGCTTCCACGGGCTGCGCATGCCGGTCTTTTCGGAATTTTATGTTCTGATGTTCTGGAATCTGTCGCCGATATTTCTGGTGTCATGGGATCTGATCACCACGCCGCCGGGAATGCTCTCTGCGTTCTTATCCCGCCTTCGTATACCCACCCCGTTCATTCTCGGGCTTCTTGTGGTCTTTCGCTTCTTCCCCACCATGCGGACGGAGCTAAAGGGTGTAGGCAGGTCGATGAAAAACCGAGGGCTGACCGCGGCGGGGCAGCTGCTCGCACATCCCGTGCAGAGCATGGAGTTTGTGCTGGTTCCGTTTCTTCTTCGGGTATTGCAGCTTGCCGATCAGCTTTCCGTTTCCGCTGTTGCAAGGGGCGCGGAGCGCCCGGGTGTGCGCGGCAGCTATTATGAGAAAAGGGCCGGGGCGCGGGATCACATCGCGGCAGCCGCGTGTGCGATAGTCACGGCTTCCTATTTGGTTTTGGAAAGGAGCATGGCATGATCGAGCTTACACACGCCTCTTTTCAATACGAAAACTCGGACAGAGGCGTACAGGACATCTCCATTTTGGTAAAAAGTGGCGAATGCGTCGTGCTGACGGGGCTTTCCGGCTGCGGCAAGACCACCGTGACAAGGCTTGCCAACGGGCTTGCGCCGTCCTATTACCCCGGAGCCTTCAGCGGGAGCGTAAGGATAGACGGCAAGGACATATCCGCGCTTTCCACATGGGAGATCGGGTGTTTGGTGGGAAGCGTTTTTCAGGACCCCAAAAGCCAGTTCTTTTCCTCTGAGCTTGCCGGTGAGGTGGCCTTTCCCTGCGAGAATTACGGCCTGTCCGCCCGGGAGATACGGGCGCGGACGGACGCCGCCATAGAGGCATTGAAGCTGTCCCATTTGAAAGACAGGGCAGTTGACGTCCTCTCAAGCGGAGAAAAGCAGCGGGCGGCCATTGCGTCCGTATATGCCATGAAGCCAAAGGCCTTTGTGTGTGATGAGCCGACGGCCAACCTCGATGCCGCCGGGACGAGGCAGCTTGCGCAGACCCTCCGGCAGCTCAAGGAGCAGGGCTTTACCCTGCTCATCGCGGAGCATCGGATCGACTGGCTGATGGGGATCGCAGACCGGTTTTTATATCTGCGGGACGGTATGATCGCGGCCGAGTATACACCGGAGGATTTGCTCCTTCTGCCGGAAGCAGACATCTTAGGCATGGGTCTGCGCTCTCCGCACGAGGGAAAGAGCCTTCCCGTTCCCTCCGTATCGGACGAAAGCCCTGCCGTCTTGAAGACAGCAGGGCTCTCGAAAAGAATACGCAGAGAAGTCATTTTTGAGGATATTTCGCTGTCCGTTCCAGAGGGCAAAGTGACCGCCATAACGGGGCAAAACGGCGCGGGGAAAACCACCCTTGCGCAGATCCTCTGCGGGCTGGCGAAGCAGACAAAGGGGCATATCCTGATAGACGGGAAAAAAGCAAGAGTGGCAGTCCGGCGCAGGGAGATTTATTACTGCGGCAACGACACGTCAACGCAGTTCTTTACGGCAAGCGTGGCGGAGGAGCTGCTGCTGAATACCGAATTGACAGAAGAAAGCAAAGACCGTGCCAGACACTTGCTGAAGGAATTTGGCCTTTACGAGTACAGGGACGCTCATCCGTCCACCCTGTCCGGCGGGCAGAAGCAGCGCCTTGCCATTGCCTGCGCCATCTTTTCCGGCCGCAGGATACTGATTCTCGATGAGCCCACCAGCGGCCTTGACGGGCAGAATATGCGCCTGATCGCAGAAAGGCTGAGAAGCGAAGCGCGGAACGGCAGAACCATTCTCGTGATCACCCACGACAGGGAGCTGATCGAGAGCTGCTGCGATAACGTTGTGGAGGTTGAAAAACGATCATCATGAAACCGCCAAGGGCCGCTATGGGATATCCGCGCCGGGGGAATCGCTTTCTGTCCCTGCCGGTAGCTCGACCGCGATGGTCGTGCCCTTGTCCGAGCTTTTCTCCACCCAAACGGAGCCGCCGTGGAGATTGGCGATCTCCCACACCAGAGAAAGCCCCAGTCCCGCGCCGCCGTACTCGCGGCTGCGGGATTTGTCTACCCGGAAGAAGGGATGAAAAATGCTCCGCTGATACTCCTCCGGAATTCCGCAGCCGGTGTCGGAAACGCGAATGATGCACTTTTCCTGCCCCTGTGTAAGCTCGACCCGCACCGAGCCGCCGGGGCGGTTGTATTTGACGGCGTTCTCCGTCAGGTTGAAGAGCAGACGGTAGATCAGCGCGTCGCTGCCAGTCAGGGAGCCGTCGCCCTCCGCTTCCAGCGTGATGCTTCGCTTCTCCGCCAGCGGCGCAAGATCCGTGAAGATCTCCTCGACCATGGGGGCGAGTTGGAGCTGCTCGTTCCGCGCCACCTGCTGCAAATTGCTCATCTCCAGCAGTGTCTTGGTCATCTGCGTCAGCCGCTCCGTCTGCTCGCGCAGGAGGGTGAGAAACTCCGCCGTCTCCGGTAGCACATCGGGATGCTCTGCGGAGAAAAGCTCCAGCTGCGCCTGCATCAGCGCCAGCGGCGTGCGCAGTTCGTGGGCGGCGTTGCCGGTGAACTGCCGCTGGGCGGCAAAGGCGTTGTTCAGCCGCTCCAGCATCTGGTTGAACGAGCGGCTCAGCTGCCGGAACTCCGAAATGGCGTCTTCATCGATCCTCATATCGGCAAGATTGTTCAGCTGCACCTGCTCCACCTGCGAGGCAAAGCTGCGCAGGGGCTTGAGGGCGCGTCCGCTGACGAAATAAGCGAGGATGCCGCTGAGCAGCGTTACCGCCGCCGTGATGTACCAGTTGGTGGTGCGGAAGCGCCCCTGCACCCCATCGACGACGATGGTCAACTCCTCGTTGGGCGCTATGAGCTGCGGGTCAAAGCTTGCCGCTCCGTCCTCATTCAGGATCACCGGGCCGCCGTCCTGTAAGCTGTCCGCAATGGTGTCCATATAGTACACACCGGAGGAGCACAGCAGCAAATTCATGGCCACGCAGGTGATGCCGATGAGCAGGACGGACATCAGCGTGATGCGCCACTGCAGGGAAAGACGCTTCATACTTCCTCGCCTCCCATCAGATAGCCCTCGCCGATGCGGTTGCGGATGGGGTCGTAGCCCAGCGCGGCGCGGAGCTTTTTGCGCAGGGCGGAGATGTGGACGCGAATGGAATTGCTGAAGCTGTCCACGCTGTTGTCCCAAACGTGATCCATCAGCTCCTCCTGACTCACGGGCCGCCCCTGATGCACCATCAAATATTCCAGAATACCCGTCTCCTTGCGGGTCAGTGTCAAGGTCTGCCCGTTGACGGCGGCGGTGCGGGAGCGGGTGTCGAAGCTCAGGCCTCCGCAGCTTAGCAGCACATCCTGCTGGGTGAACTGCCGCAAGGTCAGGCTGCGGATGCGGGCCTCCAGCTCGGCCAGGTGGAAGGGCTTTGCCAGATAGTCGTTGGCGCCGGCATCCAGCCCCTGCACCTTGTCCTCCACCTCGCTGCGGGCGGAGAGGATCAGCACCCGCGTCTCCCGGTCGGTCTGCCGCAGGGTGCGCAGCACCGTCATGCCGTCCATTTCGGCAGATTCAGATCAAGAAGCACCAGATCGTATCGTTCCACGCCCAGAAGCGCCAGCGCCTTCTCCCCGTCGTAGCAGTAGTCCACGCTGTAGGCCAGCCGCCGCAGGCTGCGGACGATCGTTTCGCACAGGGCGCGTTCATCTTCAATTACTAAAAGGTGCATGAGAGCCCTCCTTTTTATTTCTCCGTTTTTGTGTTGTTTTCATTATAGCAAAAATAGATAAGGTTTGCGTTAAATTTTCGTTCTTAACAGAGACTTTAACTCTCCCGCGCTATGATGGGGGCACAAAATCGGAAAGGGTGATGAAAAATGAGCTGCGGGAAAAAGGCCGCGGCGCAGGTCGCGCTGCTGATGGCCGGAGGTGCCATGCTGTGCTTCGGCGTCTGGCGGGGCGAGGCGGCGACGGTGCTGAGCAAAGCAATCAAATTATGTCTGGAGTGTGTGGGCATTGGGTAAGAAGTTTTCAGGCGTTTCACAGACCATGTCCCGCTTCCGGGGCTGGATTCAGGCGGGGGCGACGCTGCTGACCAACCTGCATCTGCCGAACTTTCTCAAGGGCGGACTGTATCAGGGGGCGGGGAAGACCGTCTGCATGCCGGGGCTGAACTGCTATTCCTGTCCCGCGGCGTCCGGGGCCTGCCCTATCGGGGCGTTTCAGGCGGTGGTGGGCTCGTCCAAGTTTAGCTTTTCCTATTATATCACAGGCTTCCTCATCCTGCTGGGCGTGCTGCTGGGGCGCTTTATCTGCGGCTTCCTCTGTCCCTTCGGCTGGTTTCAGGAGCTGCTGCATAAGATCCCGACAAAGAAGCTCTCCACAAAGAAGCTCAAGCCCCTGACATACCTCAAGTACGCCGTCCTGCTGGTGATGGTTTTCCTCCTGCCGGCGTTCCTTGTGAACGACGTGGGCATGGGAGACCCGTTCTTCTGCAAATACCTCTGCCCCCAAGGCGTGCTGGAGGGAGCCATCCCGCTGTCCCTTGCCAATGCCGGCATCCGGGCGGCGCTGGGCAAGCTGTTTACATGGAAGTTCAGCATCCTGCTGTCGGTGATCGTGTTGAGCGTACTGTTCTACCGGCCGTTCTGCAAGTGGCTCTGCCCGCTGGGCGCGTTCTATGCGCTGTTCAACCGGGTGTCCCTCTTCCAGATGAAGGTGGACAAGAGTAAGTGCGTCTCCTGTGGGAAATGCGCCAGAGCCTGCAAGATGGACGTGGATGTGACGAAAACGCCCAACCATACCGAGTGCATCCGCTGCGGGATGTGTATCCGTGCCTGTCCGACGAACGCCGTGTGCTTCCGCTACGGCTTCGGCGATGGAAAAGAGAAAGAAAACGCAGCAACGCTGCGAGAAAACAACAACAAAGCTTAAGGAGAAACGAATATGAACGCAAAGAAGATACTGGCTCTGCTGCTGGGCGCGATGATGCTGCTCGCCCTTGCAGCCTGCGGCGCAAAGGACAACGACAAGCAGGCGGATATGAGCGGAGACAGCTCCGCCATGACCGGCGAGCCGAAAACCGCCGAGGAGGCGCTCGCCCTGCACAAGGAGCTGCTGGAGCGGGAAAACGCGCTCCTGTCGGAAAATGCCGAACTCTGGGAGAAGGTGTTCATGGCGGCCGATAAGGGCATGACCATGCAGGAGGACGGCAAAAACTACGGCGACTTCCTGCTCAAGACCATCGAGGACGCCAAGGAAGAGTTCAGTGACGAGGAGTATGAGTGGCTGAAGGAGTCAGCCACGGAGATCAGCAATATTGAAAACAAGCTGACCGAGTTGGAAGAGAAGTATCCCGAGATCATGCAGAAATCCATGGACGGCGATATGAGTATGCCCGCGGGCAGCGACACGAGCACCCCTCCCGACGACGGCAGTATGCAGAAGTTCCCCGCCTTTGAGGGGAAAGACCTGGACGGCAACACGGTGAAGAGCGACGAGCTGTTCTCCGGCAACGCCGTCACCGTAGTGAATTTCTGGTTCACCACCTGCAATCCCTGCGTGGGCGAGCTTTCCGAGCTGGATGCGCTGAACAAGGAACTGGCGGAGAAGGGCGGCTCCCTCATCGGCGTCAACACCTTCACGCTGGACGGCGACGAAACGGCAATTTCCGAGGCGAAGGATGTGCTGGCCAAGAAGGGCGCCACCTATCAGAATGTGTATTTTGACTCCGATGGTGAGGCGGGAAAGTTTACCACCAACATCTTTGCTTATCCCACCACCTATGTGGTCGACCGCAGCGGCAATATCGTGGGTGAACCCATCGTAGGAGCCATCACGGAAAAGAAGCAGGCGGAGACGCTGCAAAAGCTCATCGAGCAGGCGCTCGCCGCCGATGTGGGCTGACCCGAGATTTAAAAAGTGCCTATGATGAAGAAAAAGCGTTGTAAGCCGACAGATATTCTGCGCGCCATTTCGCTACCTCTGGTAGGCACTGCCGGAGCATGGCTGTACCGCCGCTATGCAGGCTGCACCGCCGATACCTGCGCCATCACCTCGGGTCCATGGCTCTTTGCAGGCATTGGATGCATCCTTGGATCGATGCTGTATACTGTCCTGCGACCCGACCGCAGCGAAGCACAGGACAAGGAAGGGTCGGAGTGAGTCCTGATTCCCCTGAAGGAGGAAACGCGATGTATCGAAGTGTATTGGCCCTGCTTTTCACCATGGCGCTGCTGCTGGGCGGCTGCGCCGCCCAGCAGCAGACTGTGCCGAAGGAAAAGAGCGGACGGGAAACAAACATGGGCGGAGCGGCTTTTGACCGGTCCGACGAGGAGATCACCTATATGGATACCACAGACAATGTCATCTATCTGGCGGGCGGCTGCTTCTGGGGCATGGAACAGCTGATGCAGTCTATCCCCGGCGTCATCGACGCCGAGAGTGGCTACGCCAACGGCACCTGCGAGGCGGATGCCGATTACAAGACCGTCTGCAAGGGAGAGACCGGTTTTCGGGAAACTGTGCGGGTGGAATACGACCCCGAGCAGGTGAGCCTCGACGCGCTGCTGCTGGCCTACTTCTATGTCATCGACCCCACGGTACAAAACCGGCAGGGCAACGACCGGGGCAGCCAGTACCAGACCGGCGTCTACTACACCAACGAAAGCGCGAGAGAAACGGTAAAGCGCATCGCGGAGATAGAGCGCGGCCGCAGCGAGAAATTCTTCGTGGAGATCGGCCCGCTCAAAAACTTCTATCCCGCCGAGGAATATCACCAGAACTACCTCGAAAAGAACCCGAACGGCTACTGCCATATTCCGCGCGCGGAGATGGAACTCTTCTCCAAACTGCGCATCGACCCGGGCGACTACCGGAAGCCCGCGGCGGAGTCCATCCGGGACAAGCTGACGGCGGAGCAGTACCGCGTCACGCAGGAGAGCGGCACGGAGCGCGCCTTCACGGGCGAGTTCTGGGACAAGTTTGAAAAGGGCATCTATGTGGATGTCGTGACCGGCGAGCCGCTCTTTTCCTCCACGGATAAGTACGAGAGCGGCTGCGGCTGGCCCGCCTTTACAAAGCCTATCGAGGGCCCCGCTGTGGTGGAAAAAGAGGATCTGAGCCACGGAATGCGCCGCACGGAGGTCAGAAGCCGCGCCGGAGACTCCCATCTCGGTCATGTGTTCACCGGCGACCCGGAGTCGCCCAACGGCGTGCGCTACTGCATCAACAGCGCGGCCCTGCGCTTCGTCCCCTATGAAAAAATGGAGGCCGAGGGCTACGGATACCTGCTGTACCTGTTTGAAAAATAGGACGCAAGCGGTCGGCAGTCCTCATGCAAGGAACTATCAGCACATCACAGCATATCGGACTGCCCGGTGGCAGTCCGATATGCTGTGAATGGAATTTTCCGGCACTCTCAATGAGACGATTTCGAAATGGAGAAGCGCATGTATCTTTTTCAAATAAGCAACTACGATGATCCTGCTGTGGACAGAGAAACCGCAGAGCTGCTGCACCAGCGTTTGGAAGCTGAGAGCCGGCGGCGCTGCCCCGCTATGTGGAATGCGATAGACCGCATCAGAACTCACGCCGCGAAAGGCCCGGGGCGCGAAAAGCGGACGGTGCGCTGCCGTATTTATGGCGTGTTCCTGCTGGCTTTGGGCCTTTTGACGCTGATCCTTGGCATGATGCCGCCAAGAACCACCGATGTGATCATTGTGGGCGGAGCCGTGATCATTGCAGGCCTGCTGGAGTTTGCCCTTGCTCGCGGAAGAACACCGCCGCGCATACCGGCGTCCTGCAAAAAGGAGGCGCGGAAAGCGCTGGAGCTGCGGCGCACCGTTGATTGGGAAAAGCTCAAAACCACCATCCGCTTCGAGGATGCTGGCATAACGATCTGCGTGGAGGAGAACGAAGAACATCTCCCGTACACACGGATAAAGAGCGCCTTTGAATCATTGCATTTGTGGCTTGTGGTCTGCGACGATGAATGCGCGCTGCTGCTCCAGAAAAAGGACCTGAGGGCCGGGAACGCAGACAGCTTCCTCTCTGACATCATTTCAAAAATGAACACAGGAACAGATGCATCCGGCTGAACACGGCAGCCATGTGACGTTACCAGTCCGTTTGTCCCAGTGGGACTTCAACTATGGTCCAGCTATCGACGGAAGCACACAAATGAGCGATTTCCAGAAGGATGATCGGAGGCAGATGAATAAGCGAGGGATAGCTTTTATAGCGGTAGATATCAGGGCTGTTGTCAGCAAAATGTAGGAACAAGAGACCAATCGGTAGGCAACGAACATGGGAGTTGAAGCAGCATTTTATATCCGCCTAAGAAAGATCCAGCAGGCATTCGACTACTGAGAACACACCATCTGATACCTCTCCCTGTTCAGAGCTTCTGAACAGCCATCCATGTCGAAAGCGGAGAGACTGCGATACAGCAATCTCTCCGCTTTTCTGTCGTGATCTCCTGCTTTGAGCGGAGAGGCCGAACCTGCACGACAATGAAAAAACATGGCTCCAAGCCAGGACAGGCGGTTTTTATGGGGTATCCTCACATCCGCGGTACTGTCGTCGCTGCCGAATGGCAGCCTTCCTTCATTCACCTATGGCCAGGCATCGGATGCCCTGACTTTTTGCGTCCTTTTGAGGATACCCCGCCTCCGTCCGCCATCGTTACCCTCGAATATCCTTATGCCCACAGCGGTGTCGCTGTGGGCTTTTTTTGCGCCCTGTGCGCGACGCCGATGGAAATCTGATCTGCCTGACCTGCGCTGATTTCACCGATGAAGCAGAGTTTCGCCGTTGGAAGAGGTGGTCGGACCAGGACTTTCGCGCAGAGGACAAAAACGATGTGGAGGGAAGCGACCGCACCACATCTATGGACATGGTTCCGGAAGCCGCCCTTGCTGTTCCCAATGAGGAGGCTTTGGCAGAGGAAAGGCAGGTCAGAGAAGATCAGATTCGTTGTACGGAGGCGGCGGTTTCTGGGATCAGAAGCATACTGACTGGGGCACAGTTTTACAGACTCCGGCAGTATTGCATCGAAGGGAAAACAGAGAGCGAAATCGCCGAAGCAGAAGGTGTCACACAGCAGGCTGTGTCTAAATCGCTGGTTTCCGCTTTGAAAAAACGAGAAAATTTTTGAAAAGGGGTCCAAAAATGGTTGTGAAAAAGCCTGAAAAAAGATGATTGGTGAAGGGACAAGTATCCCCATCTTCTGAACCTTGAAAACAGCGCCCAGGCGGTCATATCCGGTGACTGGAATACCTTTGCTGACGGCGCGAGCGTCAGACCGGGTGCACGAGGACCACCTGTGCGGAGCATTCTCCGCATATTAGGACGGCCAATGGAAGGTGCAGAGCGATATCGCCGTGGGTGCGGGTATCAAAGGCACGGATAGGGAGACGCTGCATCTTTTCAAACATCTCGTCCCGAATCTTTTTCAGCGTTCCCTGCGCGATGGTTACCATGACACGGTTATAAAAAAGCGTGGCAAGAACACCGATCAGATAGACTGCGCCGATTACGACCAGCACTTTCAAAAGCTGTGTGAATACCGGGGCAGAGCTTGTGAGCAGCGGTGCGATATAATCGTCGATCAGGGATTGCAGGAACAGCGCCGAAGCAGCGGACGCAATGGCGCTGAGCAAAATGCAAACCACCACAAAAATGAGCTGCCCCTTATAGTCCTTCATATAGGAAAGTAGCCGCCGCAGTGTCTTGGTGTCAAATTGCTGCTTCTGCATGGAGTTTTCCGAAGTCTTATTCATGTTCGCTGTCTCCTTCCTGTTGGGATTCATACACTTCTCTGTAAATATCGCAGGTTTTCAGCAACTCTTCATGCCTGCCGGTGGCCACAATTTTTCCTTCGTCCATAACAACGATCAAGTCGGCGTGCTGTACGGAGCTGACACGCTGTGCAATGATGATTTTGGTTGTGTCCGGTATAAACTCGGCAAAGGATTTTTGGATGGAAGCATCCGTTTTGGTATCAACAGCAGAAGTGGAATCGTCCAGAATCAGAACCTTTGGGTTTTTCAGCAGAGCGCGGGCAATGCATAGCCGCTGCTTCTGACCGCCTGATACATTGGCGCCGCCCTGCTCGATATAGGTATCATATTTGTCCGGGAAGCTTTGAATAAATTCATCCGCGCAGGCAAGGCGGCAGGCTTCCTCGATTTCTTCATCCGTGGCATTTTCGTTGCCCCAACGCAGATTTTCTTTGATTGTACCGGAGAACAGTTCGTTCTTTTGCAGCACCATGGCAACGGCATTGCGCAATACGTCCAAATCATATTTACGCACATCCACGCCGCCCAGCAGCAGCCTTCCGCTGCTTACATCATAGAGCCGCGGAATGAGCTGTACGAGGCTCGACTTGGAAGAGCCCGTGCCGCCGATGATGCCAACGGTCTGCCCGGAGGCGATAGAGAGGTCAATGTTGCGCAGCACCTTCTTGTCCGCCTTCGCCGCATATGCAAAGCTTACCTGCTCAAAGCGGATGGAACCGTCCCTGACGGTCATTTCCGCGCCGGTCGGGTTGTCAATATCCGTTTTTTCCTCCAGCCCTTCCGCAATGCGGTGAGCAGAGGCAAGGGAGATGGTGATCATGGTAAAAACCATGGAGAGCATCATCAGTGCCATCAAGATCTGCGTGGCGTAGGAGAACAGCGCCGTCAGGTCGCCGGTGGTCATGCCAAGTGCCGCACTGTTCCCGCTTGCGACAATGGCTTTTGCACCGATCCATGAGATCAGGATCATGCAGGCGTACATGAAGAACTGCATAATGGGCGAGTTGAACGCCAGCAGCCGTTCTCCGGCGGCAAAATCCTCATAGATACTCTGAGAAATGCCTTTGAACTTTTTGATCTCGTGATCCTCCTGATCAAAGGATTTCACCACACGGATGCCCCGGACATTTTCCTGCACGACATTGTTGAGCGTGTCGTAGGTGCGAAAAACGCGGCCAAACAGCGGCCCGACCTTGCGGATGATCAAAAGCAGCAGCAATGCCATAATGGGAATGACCGCAAGGAAAATGAGTGCAATGGTCGTGTTGATGCGGAAAGACACGATCATGGAAAATACAAGCATGACAGGGCCGCGCACCGCCATGCGGATCAGCATTTGATAGGCATTCTGAATATTGGTCACGTCGGTTGTCAGGCGGGTGACGATGGAAGCAGTGGAGAACTTGTCAATGTTGGAAAAGGAAAAGGTCTGCACATTGTCATACATATCCTGCCGCAGATTGGCGGAAAAGCCCACCGAGGTTTTTGCGGCAACGTGGGCGGAAAGCACGCCGGTCAGCAGCTGTAGGACAGCAAAGACCAGAATTATGGTGCCGAGCTTCCAGACCGCCGCCATCTCTCCCGGCTCGATCCCCTGATCGATCAAGTCCGCCATGCGAAGCGGGATGAGAATTTCGAAGGCGGCCTCCAGAACGGAGAGCAGAATGGTGAGTATGGAGCCTTTCTTGTATTCTCGCAGGATCCCCAGCAAGGTTTTTGTCATTTTGTTCCTCCTTTATATCCGTGTGTAGCAAGCTACATATAAGAGCGACAGAAAAGCCGATCGGCTATCGGCTTTTACGCTAAATGTTCCGCAACGGTGATCAGAAGCTTTCGCAGCTGCTCGCGCTCCTCGGGAGAAAGGGGGGATAAAAGCATTTGCTCGCTTTCCAGCCGGTTCCGCTGCATATCCTTGTCAAGAGCCTCTGCCTGCACGGTCAGCTTGACATTTTTGTTGCGCCCGTCCTCGCAGGGCCAGCATGTCACATAGCCGCTTTGCTCCATGCGCGAAACAAGACCGACGACGGTGGGGTGAGCGACACCCAAAAAGGTTTCGATCTCCTTTTGTGTGGCCTGTCCACCCCGGCTGCTGAGGTATAGAAACACTCTGCCCTGGGACATGGTTAAATGGTACTGCTTCAGCTCAGCATCGGCTCTCACCGCCAGCTTATCATTGATGCGCTTGATGAGGTAGCCGACATCGTTCTTCATCACTGGGATTCACCTCTGCATGTAGTATGCTACACATGGTAACAAAAAAGCATCAGAATGTCAAGCGCTTCTGCAAAAAACGTTTTTTCGCGTGCACTCGGCGCTTTTTACTTCCTGCCGCTTTGCGGCAGCGTGACCTGAAAGGTGATGATGCCGCTTTCGTAGCGAGCGCTGATGCGCCCGTGATGGCGGGTCACGATGGCCTTGGCGGTGGACAGTCCGATGCCGCTCCCGCCGGTCGTGCGGGCGCGGGAGGAGTCCGCACGGTAAAAGCGGTCAAAATAGTGGGGCAGCTGCGCGGCATCCACCCCGGCGCAGGGGTTGGAGAGCGCCAGCTCCACGCTTTTTCTCCGAGAAAAGGCCGTAAGGTGGATCGTTCCGCCCGCGTCACAGTATTTTACAGCATTGTCCAGCAGGATCGTCAGCAGGCGGGAAATATCATCCGGCACGCCGCTGACGCACAGACCGGGGGCGATCTCCGCCGTCAGTTCTTTTCCGGCAGACTCGGCAAGGGGACGAAAATTTTCGATGCAGCCCTCAGCCAGCTCACTGAACGGTACAGCCGCGACAGCGGAAGGCGGCAGAGCCTCCTCGCTGCGCGCCAGCTCCACGAGATTTTTGATGAGGCTGTCCATGCGCTGGATCTGCTCCTGCCCGCTTTCCAGCCACAGACGGTTTTCCTCTGTTTCTTCGATCAATCCCAGGTCGGCGGACAAGATCGCAAGGGGCGTTTTCAGCTCGTGGGAGGCGTCTGTCACGAATTGCCGCTGCCGCTCCCAGTTTTCCGCAAAGGGGCGCGTAACGCGCTTGGAGAGCACCAGCAGCAGAAGGAATACGATCCCCGTGCAGAGCACAAAGACCGCCGCCATCACGCGGAACACCGCATAAGCGGATTGCAGCTGCATGAAGCAGTCAACGACGATCAGCGTATATCCGCCGGCTTCATTTTCAAATCTTCCGAAGCGGTACTGCCCGACATAGCCCTTGGCCGTGCCCTTGGAAACGATCTGCTCGATCGTGGAAACAACGGTCTGTCGGTTCAGCGCGGCAATGTGTTCAAGATCGACCGCACTGACGGCGTCCTCCGCCGTCAGGCGCACAATGAAATAGCGGGTCTCAAACGGCGTCTCCGGCGTGACCTGAAAGCCTGTGTGGGCGGAGGGGCTTGCATTGCCGTCCGGCACCGGGAATTCGCCATCGTTCTGATATAGGATGTCGATGGCCTTGTCCGCCCGGCTTGCGGCAACGTAGTAATTTCCAATGCCGATGGTCGCGCAGAGAACCGCCATGGTCCCCAGCAGCGACAGCATGGCGATGCCGATGAATTTTTTCCGCAGCGTTCGGATCATGTGATCTCCTTCAATAAGTATCCCTGCCCCCGGCGGGCGGCAATGCGGACATTGGACCCAACCATTTCCAGCTTTCGGCGCAGATAAGAGATATAGGCCCAGACGACGTTCAGTTCCGCGTCGCTGTCATAGCCCCAGATGCGCTCCATGAATTGCTCTGTGGAGATCAGCCGTCCCTTTTGCCGCATCAGCAGCTCCAGCATTTGAAATTCCTTGCTGCTCAGGCGCACGGAAGCGCTTTCGCCGACCAGCTCGAAGGTGGAGCGATTCAGGGTGGTGTTGCCGACGGTGAGAAGGCTTGGGGTATAGGCACCGCCGCGGCGGGTCAGCGCCCCCACCCGCGCTACGAATTCTCTGGGGTCAAAGGGCTTGGGAAGATAATCGTCCGCGCCGCCGGTCAATCCCGCTACGCGGTCTTCGATCTGGCTTTTTGCCGTCAGCAGAAGAACAGGGGTCGCAACACCCTGCTCCCGCAGAGCGGTCAGAACCTGTAGCCCGTCCAGCTTCGGCATCATGATGTCCAGTACCAGCGCGTCATAGTTTTCCGCAAGGCCATAGTCCAGCGCGTCCTGCCCGTTGTTGACCACGTCCACGGAATAATGCTCCCGCTTGAGCAGCGCCTCCAGCGCGCGGGTCATGGCAGCTTCGTCATCGGCCACTAAAACTCTCATATCGGTCCCTCCTCATGGTGTTCGATCAGATCGCGGATGGTTTGCAGGGAAAGGTCGGTGGAGGTGATCTCATCGGCGCAGCGCTTCAGCTCCTGTATCAGCAGCGCCTGATCCGGAATGTTCTGCTTATATTTGAGCTGATGCTCGATATTGGCCCAGCAGTCCATGGCGATGGTGCGCAGCTGGACCTCCAGCCATACGGTTTTTGAAGAATTTCCCAGAAAGCGCAGCGGCATCGAAAGGATCATGTGATAGCTTCGATAGCCGTTGGGCTTCGGGTTGCGGATATAGTCCTTTTCCGTTTGGATCTGCACGCCGGGGATGGCGCGGATCAGCTCCGCCGTGCGGTCGATATCCTGAATGAACGGACAGACCAGACGGACGCCCGCAGCGTCAAAGACGTTTTTCATCGCGCTTTCCGCCGTGACGGGAAAAGCGAGCCTTTGCAGCTTTTGCCGCATACTCTCCGCGCTCTTGATGCGCGTTTGAGACGACGCGACCGGGTCACGGTTTCCCAGCTGCACCTCGTAGCGGCGGATCATATCCATGCAGGAGAGAAACTCGGAGATCGCGCCTTCCAGCAGGATCAGGTTCTCTCCGTAGAATTCCCGCTCCGCCGATGTTACTTCCGGTACTGAATAGTCCATGATCGACCTCCTTGCTGTCATTGTAAGTCATTGAGGTACAGGCCGCAGCGCAGGCGGTCGCTCTCGTCCAGCGTCAGCTGCTCTGCCTCGGCTTTGACGGAGATGTGCCCGACGCCGTTTTCATCTGTGGAGGCGTCTGTCACCGCAGCGGCGGTAAAATGCAGTGCGATGCGGCTGATCTCCCGGCCGTCGCTTCCTGCAAGGATCAAGGTTGCCTCGTTATCCTTCGGCACTTGGAAGGAGGATGCTTCTCCGCGATCGTTCAGCGCGGCGGACTGTTCTGTTTGCCGGCAGCGGATACGAACGCTGCCTCTGCGTATCGCCATTCCGTTTTCATATCGGAAAACCGTCGTAAGTTCCAAATTCTCTTCCTGTTCTGATTCTATCGCGGATTTGTGAAATAAGTTTGAATATGCACAAAAAACAAGAAATAAGCAGACGAGCAAACAGGCGGGGATCGAGGCCCTGCGGATGAACTTCATGGAAAAGCACCTCCCTTCAAGCTGGCTCCATCATACGCGGCGGACTCAAAAACAACTTAAAAAACGGAGAAAATGGATTTTTAACTTGCTTTTAAGTTGGGCATCTACAATGGGGGCATCCGAAAAAGAAGGAGGGTGTGTTCCTTTGATCGAAATTGAACACCTGAGCAAGCGATACGGCGAGCATCCGGCAGTTTCCGATCTGAGCGTTACCATCGAAAGCGGTCAGATCTACGGCTTCCTCGGCCCCAATGGAGCGGGGAAGTCCACCACCATGAATATCATGGCCGGCTGCCTTTCCGCAACGGAGGGGCATGTGCGCATCGGCGGCTACGATATTTTTGATGCGCCGGAAAAGGCCAAAAGGCTCATCGGTTATCTCCCCGAGCAGCCGCCGCTTTATCTGAATGAAACACCAATGGAATACCTGCGCTTTGTAGGGGAGGCTAAGGGGGTGCGCGGAGCGGAGTTGACGGTACAGATCGCCGATGCCGTGGCGCGCACAGGCATTGAGCCGGTTCGAAACCGCAGAATTTCCACGCTTTCCAAGGGCTACCGGCAGCGCGTGGGCATTGCGCAGGCGCTGCTCGGCAGGCCGGAGGTCATCATTCTGGATGAGCCGACCGTCGGCCTTGACCCCATCCAGATCATCGAGATCCGAAATCTGGTCAAGGAGCTCGGAAAGCGCCACACCGTCATTTTCAGCTCCCACATTCTCTCCGAGGTGCAGACCATCTGCGACAAGATCCTCATCATTTCCAAAGGGACGCTGACCGCCCTCGGCACTCCGGCGGAACTGGAGCGGCAGCTGCGCTCGGCGGGCGAGATCGTGCTCACCACAGACGCCCCCGTGGGAAAGGCACAGGCGCTGTTGGCGGCGCTGCCCCATATCACAGCGGTCGATCAGCCGGAGCTTGCGGCAGGCGGCGCGGTGACCATGCACCTCAAAACGGACAGCGAGGATATGCACGCGGTCTCCCGCAGCATTTTCTTTGCCTTTGCAAAGGAAAATCAGGCACTTTTGGAGTTGTCTGTCCGGAAGGCCAGCTTGGAGGATGTGTTCCTTGAGCTGACGGAGAGCGGGCAGACGGAGGAAACGGAGGCGGATGTATCATGAGTGCTGTATTTCGCCATGAACTGCGGAGCTATTTCCATTCGTTGACCGCCTATGTATTCGGCGCATTCCTGTTGGCGGTGATCGGCATCGGCGCCATGTTCTACAATCTGGAGGCTGCGGTGAGCAACTTTGAGTTTGTGCTCAGCTTTGCCAGCATCATTTTCATGGTCATCGTTCCGATCCTGACCATGCGCACTCTGGCGGAGGAACGGCGGCAGCGGACAGACCAACTGCTCTATTCTCTGCCCATCACCACCACGCAGGTGGTATTGGGCAAGTATCTCGCCCTTCTTGTGGTGTACCTGATCCCGCTGGCTGTCATTTCCCTCTACCCGCTGCTGTTTTCCCAATTCGGGGATGTGTATCTGCCCACCTCCTACGGGTCTCTGTTTGCCTTTTTCCTGATGGGGGCGGCGCTGCTGGCGGTGGGGATGTTCCTCTCCTCGCTGACGGACAATCAGGGCTTCGCCGCCGGTATCGGTGTTGCGGCGATCTTGCTGAACTATTACAGTGTGAGTCTTGCAGAGTACACCTCCTCCACGGCCATGGGCTCATTGATCGCACTGTATGTCATTGCTTTGCTGCTGGGCGTGGTGATCCACAATCTGACCCGGAACGAGAATCTGGCTTACGGTGTGACCCTTGTGCTGATCGCAGCACTCTCGGTCGCCTACTTTGTGAACAGCAGCGCCTTTGAGGGGCTGCTGCCGGATATCATGACAAAGCTCTCGTTGTTCCGGCAGTTCAATAGCTTTGTCAACGGCGCATTTGATCTCACGGCCATCGTCTACTATGTCAGCGTCATGGGCTTTTTCCTGTTTTTGTCGGTGCAGTCGATGGAGAAACGGAGGTATAACTGATGAAAAAGTTTTCTCTCAAAAGGGCCTCCGTTCTCTCTGACCAGAACCGGAACGCCCTGCGGGGCGGCTCCTATTCACTGGTCGTCACGGCCATCGTGCTGGCGATCCTGATTGCGGTGAATGTGTTCGCCTCGGCGCTGCCGAAGTCCATGACCAACTATGATATCAGCTCCAGCAAGCTCTATTCCATCACCAGCAACACAAAGGTCGTGGTCAACAATCTTCAGCAGGATGTGACCATCTATTGGGTCGTGCAATCCGGCGAAGAAAATGATGTGATCGAAAACCTGCTGAGCAAATACGAAAGTCTGTCCGACCACATTGAGGTGGCGAAAAAGAACCCAGATGTCTATCCCACCTTTACCCAGCAGTACACCAGCGAGAGCGTCCCCAACAACAGCCTGATCGTGGAGAGCGGCGAACGCAGCCGCTATATCAGCTACAATGACATTTACGTTCAGACTGCGGATATGTACTCGTATTCTTACTCCACCTCCTTCGACGGTGAAGGCGCCATCACCTCGGCTATCGACTATGTGGTAAACGAGGAGCAGCCTAAGCTCTATCTCGTGGAGGGCCACGGCGAGGCCGACCTCCCCAGCACCTTTGCCGAGCAGATGGAAAAGGACAACATCGAAACGGAGAGCCTGTCCCTTCTCCATACGGAAACCATTCCGGAGGACGCGGACTGCCTGATGATCTACGCGCCGGAGAGCGACATTTCGGAGGACGAGCGGGATCTGCTGGCGGAGTATGTATCCGGCGGCGGCAAGCTGCTGGTGATCGCCGGCCCAACCCGTGAGGACGGGGTCCTGGAAAACCTGTACAGCCTGCTCTCTGACTACGGCGTGGAGCCGGCGGAGGGAATCGTGGTCGAGAGCGACTCCAACTACTATTCGGCGTTCAGCGGCCCGGCGGCCCTTCTGCCGCAGCTGCAAAGCGACGACATCACCAATTCGCTGATCGGCTCCAATTATTCTGTTATCATGCCCATTGCACTGGGCTTGATCGTGGACGATTCCGCCAGCGGAACGGTGACGGAGCTGCTGACCACCTCAGGAACCTCCTTCAGCAAGGCGGCGGGTTACGCCATGTCCACCTACGATTATGAGGACGGCGACATCGACGGCCCCTTTGCCACCGGTGTGTCCATACAGACCAGCGGCGGCGGAGAAATGGTGTGGTTCACCTCGTCCTATTTCCTTGAGGACGCCTATAACGCCTCGTCCTCCGGCGCCAACGGCGATCTCGTTATGAACGCGCTGGCGGATATGATCGGCGAGAGCGAGGCCATGGCGATCCGCAGCAAGTCGCTGAACTATGACTACCTGTCCATCAGCGGCTCGACGGCTTCGCTGCTGAAGGTGCTGATGATCGGCGCGTTCCCGCTGGCTTACCTCGGCATCGGCGTGGGCGTTGTGCTGACAAGAAGGAGGAAGCAAAATGAAGCGGTCTAAAAAACTTTGTATCCTCTTGGGCATTCTCATTGCAGTCTGCCTCGCAGCGCTGGCTGCAATGCTCTCGGAGGAGAAGAAGGAGGAGATCAAAACCAGCGGTGAAACGGTTTTATCCGTTGAATCGGCAAAAGTGACGGCACTGTGCTGGGAGCAGGATGGGACGACGCTGAGTTTCCGCCGCGGCGATGACGGCTGGCGGTACGATGACGACGCGGAATTTCCCGTCAGCGACAGCGCCATGGACGCACTTTTGGAGCCGTTTCGCTCGTTGAGCGCAGCGTTCACCATTGAAAATGCCGAAGACCTCGGCCAGTACGGATTAGATGCGCCGACCTGCACCATCACACTGACTACGGATGATGAGACCTACACGGTGAAGCTGGGAGATCACAGCACAATGGATTCCCAGCGCTACATGGACATTGGGGACGGCAATGTGTATCTCGCCGCCAGCGATCCGCTGGACGCATACGATGTGGAGCTGGAAGACCTGATCGCCAACGACGATGTGCCGTATTTCGATGAGGTCAGCCAGATCCGCTTTGCGGGAAGCGAGGACTACAGCGTGATTTATGATGAAAACGGCAAAAGCATCTGCGCCGATGACATCTACTTTACCGCAGACGGAAAGCCGCTGGATACCAGCCGGGTCAACTCCTATATCAGCAAGCTGCGCTATCTGGATCTCACCGACTATGTGACCTACAAGGTCACGGAGGAAGAACTGTCCGCCTATGGTCTGGACGATCCCGAGCTGAGCGTCAGCGTGGATTACACGGACGACGGAACCTCCGACACCTTTGTGCTGCACATCAGCAGAGATCCCGCGGAGAAGAAATCCGCCGCGGACGCGGAGGATGAGGAAGCCTCGGACATTACCGCCTATGCGCGTGTGGGCGATTCCAAAATCATTTACCAGATCTCCGGCAGCAGCTATCGCTCGCTCATGGCTGCCGGCTACAATGACCTGCGGCATCAGGAGATCTTCTCCGGCGATTTTGATGATGTGACCGGCATTGATGTCACGCTGGACGGTGAGACCTATACGCTCACCTCTCAGAAGGACGGCAAGGAGCGGACATGGCTCTGCGAGGAAGCGGAAATCGAGATCGGTGATTTACAGGACGCACTGGAGGCGCTGACCGCGGAGGAGTTTACCTCTGAAAAGGCCGCCGGCCAACAGGAGATCAGCCTGACGCTGCACTTGGATCATGAGGACGAACCGGAACTCACGATCACGCTGTACCGCTGCGACGGCAGCAAATGTCTGGCCGTCGTTGACGGAAAGGGCGTCGCCTATGTCCCGCGCGGCGAGATGGTGACACTGGCGGAAGCCGTCCGTGTCATTGCCCTGAACTGAATCATAAAACAAAGCAGCACAAGCCCGCCTGAGTAGATCGGGCGGGCTTGTGCTGCCTCTGCAAGACGCCCAACGAGCCCGCTGCGTTCCCAGAACGCTGGAAGCACTGAGGGCGGATGGGGGCTGATCGTTCATCGTCTTCAAAATAGTGTAGGAAATATTGCGGATCTCTCAGTATGTAATTCACCGCAGGAGGTTTATGTTGTTCTAAGGGCTGGGTTCTTTGCAAAAAATAGTAATTCGTGTGGGAAAGCGTAAAATCCCTTTTACTCTTGGACATTTCATGCTATACTGTGAACAATAGAAGAGGTATTGAGTAGAGGTATTTTAATATGGATTTGTTTATTCCAAAAGAAACGCTGGACTTACTGTCTTATCGTTCAACGCTTGGGCAAAGCCTGAAACAAATTTCTCTGAGCGCAACACCAATCAACTTGATTCTCGATGATATCGCGAAATACAGAGCAGGATACATTGATACACTCGTTCAGGAAAATTTGATAGGTTCTCGCTTCAAAAGCGATGACTCCATCATGCGAAAATATGAAAAGACGCTCGCCAACCACGGCGGCTTTAAGCAGTGCTTTAATGATGTGCTTGGTTTTCGACTTCGCTTTGATGAGTATCCAGTTAGCTTCCCAGACTATTTCAGAGTTGTTGATTTGCGGAATGGGAAACAGGTGGATGATGGTTACCGTGCGATCCATCTTTATTACCAGCGGGATAATTTGGCATACCCGATAGAAGTGCAGCTATGGTGTGGCAAAGATTATTACTTCAACCTCTGGAGCCACCAGTATGTCTACAAGTACAAAAGCCCGGAAATCGGAAAAAAGCTTTATCAGGAGTATATTGCCGGTTTGATCAAAACTGAGCAGGACTTCCAAAAGAGATTGGAGGCGTTTGACAATGGGCGATAAAAAGATATACATCGTTGCAAAAATCTTTGATCAGCAGGGCTGCCTTGCCTACCTCTGCAAGACGCCCAACGAGGCCCGCTGCCTTCCCGGAACGCTGGAGGCACTGAGAGCAGACGGGGTGCAGATCGTTATTCTGGATTCCCCTGAGATATATTCTGAGTATGCGCCCTATACCTATATTGAGGATTTGAAAGAGTTCATCGATAAGGTCGCACAAATGAACCGAGTCGCGTGACCCGCAAGGCACACAGACTACTATTTGACTACTACCGCAAAAAACCTCGAAGGCTATGCGCTGTAAGGCTTCCGAGGTTTTTCTTCAAAATGCCGCAAATTTGTGCAACACCAACCAAACCCTTGCGGCGCAGGGCTTTCCGGCTTGACGGCCTGATAACTCCGACTCTGAAGGCCGCTGGTTCGAATCCAGTCGGGCATACCAAAATGTGTTGATGAAAGATGCAGCACAGAAAGCACCGCACGAAAGTGCGGTGTTTTTGTATCTTTACAGGCTTTCTCTGGCGAAAAAGTTAGGAAAAACGCTTTTTTCAGAAAATCAGTTTTTCCCCGCGACAGGCGACATTTTCGAGATGCAGCCGGTTGATTTTATGAACGGATGCGACTCGAACGCCGAAGCATGGGTGCTTCACTCTTGCTGCTACCTGGCGCATCTCACTTCTCTCTCACATTTGGGCAAAGAAAAGCCAGAGGAAGCGAATGCACGCCTCTGGCGTGCGTCCGCTTCCTCTGGCACCGCGGCCCCGCTGGGCTGCGTGGTCTTATTATTCGTCTGCCAATATTGCGCTCCCTTGGTATTGTTCGTCGCTTTGGCAGGGTATCAGTCCCTTTCACCAACGAACAATGCCGTATTCAGGAAAGAAAGGTGAAGAATCGCAAGAGTCCCTATCTTGAAGTGATCAGCAGCTTACAATGACACTTTATCAATTCAGGGAATATTTTAAAAATCAATTCAGCGCTGGATGCGGCCGGAACCATCGCCGTCGGCCAACTTTTCCACCTCGGCCGCTGTAACCATGTTATAATCGCCCTCGACGGTATGCTTGAGCGCGGAGGCCGCCACGGCAAATTCCACAGCCCGCTGATTGCCCTTACCGGCGAGCAGTGCGTAAATCAGACCGCCGCCGAAGCTGTCGCCGCCACCCACGCGGTCAACGATATGCAAGTCATATTTTTTGGAGAAATGGTATTCATCGCCGACAGCGTCAAACAGCATGGCGCTCCAACCGTTGTCGGACGCCGAGCGGGACTCGCACAGCATGATAGCGACCTTTTCAAAGCCAAACCGATCAGCAAGCTGTCTTGCAACGGACTTGTAGCCCTCGCGGTTGATCTCGCCGGCATAGATATCGGTCGCCTCCGCCTCAATGCCGAACACATCCTTGGCATCCTCCTCGTTGGAAATGCATACGTCCACGTACTGACACAGATCAGTCATGGCCTCCCGTGCCTGCTGACAGCTCCACAGCTTGCCGCGGTAGTTGAGATCGCAGCTAATCCTGACCCCGTGTGCCTTCGCCGCCTTGCAGGCGTCACGGCAGGCATTCACCATGTTGGGGCCGAGCGCAGGCGTGATGCCGGTAAAGTGGAACCAGTCCGCGCCTTTAAAAATCACATCCCAGTCGAAGTCGGAGGGAGTGGACTCCTGAATGGCAGAATGCGCCCGGTCATAAATGCAAACGGAACCGCGCTGAGACGCGCCTTTCTCATTATAGTAGATACCGATACGGTCGCCTCCACGCACGATCATAGAGGTATCCACGCCGCAGCGGCGCAGAGAGTTGACCGCAGCCTGTCCGATGGCATGCGCGGGCAGTTTGGTGACGTAGACGGCATCAAGGCCGTAGTTAGCCAGCGAAACAGCTACGTTAGCTTCCCCGCCACCGAAAGAAAACTCCAAGTGGTCGGCCTGAACAAAGCGCTCGTAATTGTATGGCTGGAGACGAACCATTCAACCGCGCAATATCCGACCGCCATACAGCTTTCCACCTTGATAAAAAGGGGGCCTGAGGAAATCTTCCTCAGGCCCCAAAACAGGCGCTTACAGCTTATCCTCACGCATAAAATGAGCATTGGTCCCATCAATGGAGAAGAACTCATCTGCTGCACGCCGACCGATGTCATCTGGGTACTTAGATATCTCATTCAAGTACTCTTTTTCATCTACATTGGTAAACGCGCCGTCTCGCATTATGACCTTGCCGTCCACTGCAACCAGCGAAACCTCGGATCCCCTGGCACTGTAAACCAGATTAGGTACCATGTTGCGCATTGGGTAGGTGTACACCGGCAACATGGAGGGACAACTGAGATCTATAGCAATATAGTCCGCGCATTTTCCAGGCTCAAGAGAGCCTACGGTATCGCCCAAGCCAATCGCTTGGGCACCCTCAATGGTGGCCATACGCAGGGCTTTCCAGGCGGGCATAACTTCCGGATTCTGATACTTGATCTTGTTGAAGAGGCAAACATTTTTCATCTCATTGATGATGTTATGGCAGTTGTTGCCCGGAGCCTGATCGGAACCCAAGGCCACCACACCGCCCGCCTGCTGGAAAACAACACTTGGGCAGACAATGCCATCAATGATGCCGATCGAACCCGGATTAACGATCATTGAGGCACCTCGTTTGGCAATAAGGGCAGCTTCCTCATCTGTACAGTCAGTAAGATGGACTGCAATAAGAGATTCATCCAGATAGCCCAACTCATCCAGAAAAGCTGTAGGACGCTTGCCATAGCGCTGGACGATCTGATAGGTCTCTCGATCTCCTTGCTGCACATGCATATGGATTTTGGTACCCCGCTCCTTGACCGCCTTTTGGATACGCAACAGCATCTCCGGGCTGACAAAGTCAGCGCCCTGCGGGCCAAACAGGATCTTAATCCGTCCCCCTGCCTTGTTGTTCCATTTATTATACAGATCAATGTTTCGATTCAGGCTCTCCTCTCCCATGGCATCATCAAACTCATAGAGTTCGCCCGGTTGATAAACCCGTCGTTTAGCCGCTCGAATCGTCTGTGCAATATTCCCTCGGGCGCCCACCTTATCGATGAAAGCACACACATTTTCCATTTTGGATTCATAGTCGCCCAGTGTGGTAGTGCCTGCCCGGACGGCCTCCAGAATGGCCACTCGGCTGCCTACATCCCGTTCCTCGTCATTAACCGCGTTGTCAAAGGGCTGGAGGCCGAACATCATCCAACTGTTGGTGTCTTGGGCCAATCCGCGCATAATATTGCATGCAGTATGCATATGGCCGTCGATAAAACCAGGCAGCACCATATGATGATCCAAGGTGATCATTTCCTCAGCTGTATATTCCGCTAAAATCTCAGGCCGGTTGCCCACCTTCAAGATTTTGCCTCCGTCTACAGCCATAGCGGCATCACTATGATAGCCTACGCCGGCACCCTCCATCGTATAGAAATGCGGGGCCACCACAATGGTATCAATCTTTTTCATAAATGTCTCCTATTCCAACGGCAAAGCAGTTAGTGTACCTTCTCAGGGTAACGCCGTTTGGTAAGCTGAGTCAGAGTAATCAGGCTCACTGTCAGAATAGCAGCAGTAACCGCAATACTCAAGACATACTGTCCGGTCAGTCCGCCAAAAAGGAATCCCACGAAAGCCGAAATACCAACCGTAATTCCGTAGGGGATCTGCGTCATAACATGGACGATATGGTTGCAGGAAGCACCGGTAGAAGAGAGCACAGTCGTATCGGAGATAGGGGAGCACTGGTCGCCGAACAGGCCACCGCCAATCACGGCGCCAACAACAAACGGAATGGAAATATCAAAGGCGACGGCCATCGGGAAAGCAATGGGCATCATAATAGACCACACGCCCCAAGAGGAACCGGTCGAAAACGAAATGAGTGCGCCAAACAGGAATACCAAAGCCGGAACCATGCCGGGAGTCAGGTAATGCTCCACAATATGGATCAGGAACTCGCTGGTCCCCATACCCTTGACGATAGAGCCCAAGGACCATGCGCACACCAGAATAAAGGGAACCGAGATCAGTTCGGCCATACCGTTGATAAAGGTATCGAACGCCTTGGTCACGCTGAAGAGCTTGGTGCTTACACCCATGATGCCCGCACCCAGCGCGCCACCCATAAAGGCGATGCAAATAGCAAGTGTAATGTTGGCATTGCGGAAGCATCCCACCAACCCGTTGTTAACCACATCGCCGGACCAGAAAATGGTGGCAAAGAGAGAACCAAACAGGCAAACAATAGGGATAATAAAGTTCCACATAGTAAGCTTATAATCTGCGGGCAGTTCATTTTTCACCTCTGGAACCAAGGGCTGAACCCCGTCGTCCAGCAGCTTTCCGGTCTCTCTGGCCCGCTTTTCTTCCTTGTACATAGGGCCAAAGTTCAAGCCGAAAGCAGCAACGATCAAAACAGAAATCATGGCAAATACGCCATACAGATTGAACGGAAGCATATTCAACCAGATGCCCCATTCGTTGCCCTCAACGCCGCTTGCCAACAGCTCTGCGGCAATCAGTCCCGTGATAAAGGGACCATAGCTGCTAATGGGAGAAAGCGCAGCTAAATTGCATCCCATGGAATCCAAGATATAAGCCAATTTTGCCCGAGAGATGCGCACCATGTCAGTAACGGGCCGCATGATAGTACCAAGCATGAGGCAGGGCTCCGTATAGCTGAAAATGAAAGCGCTTAGGCAAGTAACGATCTGCCCCTTCTTGGCAGTATTGATAACCTTTGTCACCCTGGTAGCAAAGGCCTCTGCAGCACCAGTGGTACGGAGCATGGCGATCATACCGCCGGAGAGTGTAACCAAAATGATCAAAGATGCATTTCCGCTGAGAGAGGGGATCATATAGTCCGAGATAATTTTGACAAAACCAACCAAAGGGTTAAAGCCGTTCATCATTGTGGACCCCAACCAAACCGCGATGAATAAAGAGAAAATCGTCTGTTTGGTCCACAGGGCCAATCCGATTGCCACGATGGGGGGAATGAGACACAACACTCCATATGTAGTATCCATATAACAAGCCTCCTGTTATAAATTATTTGTGGTTTTTTTCATGGAATCTCTGCTTCCGCAACTACAGGCCCTATCCGAATCTGCAAATCACACCTCCTCACTTTCTCGGTCCAGGGATGCGCAAAACGTAAGTCTTGCAAAATCAAGACACGGCATATCAGCTTTGAACAAGACTGATCATACGATATACCGTATATTTTCATGAACAGACCAAACGTTTTGCTCACTCCGGGTTCCAGCCTCCCACCGCTCCCAACATCTTCGGTTTTGGCAGCGCGAGTAACTACGGATCACACTTGGTTAATTTCGGTTTTCGTAACCGGATGCGTACATATTTGCAGGGATGAATTTTCCCTGGCCGTAGCGGCCAACGAACTTGGCGTTCTCCACCACAACCTGGCCTCGCAGCAGAACCGTCTCCACCCGACCAGACTGACGACGGCCCTCATAGAGGTTGTAGTCCACGCCGTTAGGGTTATCTGCCAGATGAACTGTCCCCTCATAATTGGGATCGAAAATGACAACATCTGCGTCAGAACCTACCGCCAGCGTTCCCTTTCTCGGATAGATACCGTTGATTTTTGCCGGCTGAGTGGCAATAACATCTACAAATTTCTGGCGGGTCAGCTTTCCCGTGCATACACCTTCGGTCCACACCATATGCAGTCGATCGCCGGCGCCGGGGGAACCGTTTGGAATCTGAGTAAAATCATTCCTGCCGGCCTGCTTGAGCTCTGCCACATCTATACCGCAGTGGTCGGATGAGACCGCCGTCAGCAGTCCGTCGGATAATGCCTGCCAAAGAGCCTCGCAGTCCTCACGATCCCGCAAAGCAGGGGAGCAAACGAACTTAGCCGCTTCATTGAAATCCGGATTATCCAGAACTTCCTTAGTGGTGGTCAGATAGTGAGTGCAAGTCTCGCCGGAAACCCGCTGGCCAGTTCCCTTGGCCTTTTGTAATTCGGCAATGGCTTCCCGACAGGTCATATGAGCAATATAAAGAGGCGTATCGGTCTGACCAGCCAGATAAATAGCCCGGCGCACCGCCTCCGCCTCAGTAAAAGGCGGACGGGAAACATAATGGTAATGCGGCGTCAGTTGGCCCTTCTTTACACACTCGCTGCGGAGGAAATTCAGGATCTCTCCATTCTCTGCGTGCACAAATACCGTAGCGCCAACCTGTCGGCTCTTCTCCAGAATACGGAAGAAAGTACCGTCATCTACATGAAGCGGAGAGCCGTTGTAGGCCATAAAAATCTTGATGCTGGAAATGCCTCTCCGAGGAAATTCTTCGATCTCATCAAAGATACTGTCCATAATATATGTCACCATGGAATGCAGTGCAAAATCCACACAAGACTTATCCTTCGCCCGCACATTGATTCGATAATCAATGGAATCCAGCAGTCCGCGATCCGGATCCTGCGGAGCAAAGTCCACAATGGTGGTCGTGCCGCCTACAATAGCAGAGTCGGTCGTCTCATATCCGGCGGTGTCACGGTTGCCGACATTACACAGGGCGGAAAAGTGGGTGTGCTGGTCTACGCCTCCCGGAAACACATATTTACCTTTGGCGTCTATCACAAGATCTGCAGCTTCATCCAAATGTGTCCCCATTGCGCGGATCACATCGCCCTCCACCAGGATATCCCCCACATACTCTTGTTCTGCGGTTACAATTGTGCCTCCTTTAATCAAGGTACGCATACTGTCATCTCCTAAAATATCAATTCTTGTTTGGTAAACATGGGAAAGCCTACGATATTCTTCTGCTCTGGGAAGCCCCAAGTAGACACCTTGCTGGTACGCAGCCCCATATCTACCATGGCTTCCGCAAATTTAACTGCTGGCATTACCCCATCCAACACGGGAACGCCCAGCTGGGCGGACAGGTCCTCAACAAAGTCCACGAAACCAGCGCACCCCAGCAAAATACATTCGGCGCCGTCCTGCTGCACGGCTAACTTTCCCTGATAGGCTAACGCTTCCAATCCCTTCTTGGGGTCCCTGCCAAATTCCAGCACGCTCAAACCTGTGGATCGGATAGAACGGCAAAACTTTTCCGCTCCATAGTTGGACACCACATCCTCTGTAACCTTGCGGGACCGATCCAACACCGATACGATAGAAAAGTACGGCGCTATAAATTTGGCAGCAGCAATGGCCGACTCACAGATACCCAGCACAGGCTTGGAGGTGACCTCTCTGGCTGCCTGAAGCCCAGGGTCACCAAAGCAGGCGATGATAAATGCATCGGCGCCTTCCTCTCGGTCTCCCCGGATCACTTCTTTCAGGACCCCCGGAACAGCCAAATACTCATCCACATAACATTCGATGCTGTCCGGCCCGGATGCCGGAGTAACCGCCCAAACCTGAGTGTCGCTGCGTGCCACTCGACGTGCTAAATTTTCTATACTTTCAGTCATGGATTGCGTCGTATTGGGATTGATGATTTTGATCTTCACAATTTTCCCTCCTCTTGGTCCAAAGCCTGAACCATCTCCATCAGCAGCTCAGCTCCCTGGTACAAGTCCTCAGGAGCGCTGTATTCTCGGATAGAGTGGCTAATCCCGTCTTTGCTGGGAATGAACAGAAGCATGGAGGGAACCGCTTTTCCCCAATTCATCAGATCGTGTCCTGCACCGCTGAACATTCTGCGAAAACGGATACCGCGGTTGCGGCACAGTGTCTCGCTCAGCTTTATCAGCTTAGAACTGCACTGGGTAGGCGACTGGCGAATATATTCTTCGCCTACCAGCTCCGGGTGCTCTTTCAGCACGGAGTCAATGACCTGATCCATGGGCTCCATCGTTGGGTTGCGCAGTTCCACAATAAACTCCACCTTGCCCGGAATCACATTGACCGCTCCTGGGAACACCTGAAGGGTTCCTACAGTGCAGACCATATCCGGCGAAGCGGCCTCAGTCCGTTCCATAAGCTGGGTAATGATCCGGCAGGCTTTCACCAGCGCGTCATCCCGCAGATGCATGGGTGTGCTGCCTGCATGATTGGCACAGCCGGAAACCGTCATGCGATAGCGCACGATGCCCACAATACCATCAACCACGCCTATTTGCATTCTTTCAGCTTCTAATACCCCGCCCTGCTCAATATGTAACTCCAAGTAACACTGATATTGGGTCAGATCTCTTCGGCAGGCGCCGACCTGCTCCATTGTAAGTCCGTGGAGGGCCAGATTTGGCCGCATAGCTTCATCAATCTCTCCGCCGGTAAATGCCTTACTTCCAAAAGTTCCGCCAATGACATTGCCCTCCTCCTCGGTAAATGCAATCACCTGGATGGGATGCCGATTTTGATATCCCAACTCCTTAAGGCGCTGCACACACTCGATTCCGGACAACACACCATAGGTTCCGTCGTAAATCCCGCCCCCCGGCACCGTATCGATGTGGGATCCAATGCAAATGATCTCTCCCTGACCGGGAAGCGTACCGATCAGATTCCCTACAGGATCGACGGATGTCTGAAGTCCTGCCTGTTCCATGCACTGTTGAACATAGATTCGTCCTTCGTCATAGGCAGGGGTATACGGCAATCGTGTGGTTCCTTCTTTCGGCACAAAACCGATTCGCCCAAGTTGGGTCAAATGATCATATAAGCGGGTGCCGTTGATCATACTCATGCGGGGTCCCCCTCAGTCTCATGGGATCTGACAAACTCCTCCAGCTCCTGCAGCCCCTGCTCCAGGCACTGCATGGATGTCGCATAGGACAGACGGATATATCCCTCGCCAAATTCGCCAAAGGCCGTACCGGGTACCACTACCACCTGTCGTTCTTCCAGCAGCTTCATGGCAAATTCTTCACAAGGCATACCCAGTTGACTGATGTCAATAAATGCATAGAAAGTCCCAGCCGGAGCATGGCAGGACAAACCAGGGATCTCAGATATCCGCTTCATCACATAGTCCCGGCGCAGGCGATACTGCTCCACCATATACTTCAAGTGGTCTTGTGGACCTTCCAAAGCTTCAATAGCCGCGACCTGGCAGGGAGTGGCCGCACAAGCACTGACATTTTCCTGCAGCTTGACCATATTCCGGATCACATTTTCCGGTCCGGCAGCATAACCGATACGCCAACCGGTCATCGCATAGGTTTTGGAAAGGCTATCAATAACCAGGGTCCGTTCTTTCATTCCAGGCAGAGCAGCAAAGCTTGTATAAGTCCTTCCATCAAAGAGGATGTGCTTATACACCTCATCAGCCAAGATCACCAAGTCCTGCTTCTGGGCCAATTCGGCCAGTTGGAGCAGCGTTTCAGTGCTGGCTACAGCTCCTGTGGGGTTGCATGGGCTGTTTAGAATAATGGCCTTTGTCTTATCGGTAACAGCTTCGGCAATAGCGGATACATCCAAATCAAATCCCCGTTGTGCGTTGGTCTTCACCGACACCGGCACGCCGCCGCACATCCGGATCTGTTGGACATAATTAGTCCAGCAGGGTTCGTTGACGATAACCTCATCCCCAGAATTCAGCAGCACTTTCAGCGCCAAAAACAAGGCTCCCATGGCTCCAGGCGTCACCACAATTTGGCTTGCAGGATCGTAAGAGAGTCCCTCTGTGCGATGGAGATACTCTGCAATTGCCTGGCGCAGAGCCAACAGCCCTGCATTTTCTGAATACTTGGTCTTTCCTTCCCGAATGGCCCTGCACCCAGCCTCCACTACGTTCGGCGAGGCAGTAAAATCCGGCTCTCCCAGTGTAAAACTAATTACATGATCGTACTCCAGCGCCTTATTGAACATTTTTCGAATCTTGGAGGGTTGGATCTGCTGAGTGTTATCTGAAATTTGAATCATATAGGTAACTCCTTTCTACTCCGATTCTTCCGTTCCCTTAATTTGAGAACAGTCATCAATATTCCAAATGCCAAGGAAAGCACCGCTGCAAATACGATACGATATTCTTGCGGAAGAAGAAATCCCACGGTATTGACGGGGATCCAAAAGAGAGGAATCGTTTTAAACAGAGTAAAATCGATCAATTCTCCCCAATCTACAGAGTCCACCGCTTGGCGTGGAGTGATATGCTGTCCCGCCAAAAAGCGGATTTCAGCATAATTTCCACATACTCGCATCAGAGCGGAATGAATAGGAGCAAAAAACAGATTATTGGTAACGCTGGTAAAAAAGGCCTGTGCCAGAGCATTTCCATATCCCGGAAGAAGACCTGCTGCCATGGCTTGCCGGGTACCTTGGCTGAACACGGTAAAGGCCAGCGTGACAAGGACGCCTCCTATTCCCCAACTCAGGCTTTTGAACCAAGTCGCCCGGTTGATCTGCCAAGTTCCCTCCAACAGACGTCCGGAGAGCAACTCACCAGCCGTAGCATAGACAGCGAATTGCGCAAAACCTGCCAGATAAGGATACGCTGTATTGACCTTGGCAAAGCCTCCTGTGACGCAAAAGAGTACCGTGAACACAGCCAACAACCCATAAGCAACTGCCCACCAAATATCGCTTCGTTTCATATGCATCCCCTAACTTTTGTACCCCAAATATAGCAAAATGGAACCGGCGTTAAAATTCAGCGCCAGTTCCATTTTATGTAGTCTGTATATTATTTGGACAAGCCTTCTGTGTCCCGATGTAAGACCAACGAATCTTTATATACTACCAAAGGATAATGCAGTTTAGCCAATACAGGCGGTACATTTTTCCTGAGTTTTATTTATAGCGCATCAAAATCGATCTTGTTGGTTGATACAGGAAGACTCTGGATCATCTGTACCCGGTTACGCACATTCATTTTGGTATATATGCTGTGGAAATGTTTTTTTACCGTATGGATACTGATATTCATTTTTTGAGCGATATCTTCATTGGACAGCCCGTGTACGGCCAAATCTAACATTTCCCCTTCTCGACTGGTCAAGCCGTACTGGCTGCACAACTTTTCATGATATCCTTTTGCGTAAAAATAGCGGGTGTCTCCCTTTTTTGCTTCATATACTAAACGGTATGCAAAGTGCTTGTGCAACTGCTCCAATACAAACATATCCCGTTCGCTAAACGGAGGCTTATCAGCTTGCCGGTACAATTTCAATAAGCCGACCGGTTCTTCTCGAAAGGAGATGGAAAGGCCGACGGAATATGCCAAGTGATTGGGCAGATAGAAGTTCCGGTAGATTCCGCTGCTATTCACCTGTTCATCCGAAGATGGCATAGATTCCCGAAAAGCACCGCCTTTACAGGTATACAGCGCCCAGCGAAAAGCATCTGAATTCAGGCTTTCCTGCATCCAGACATCGACAGCCTGCTGAGGCAGATGAAAAGCCGCTGGGGCCTGAAACTGATAGGATCCATTCTCCGCAATAGAGATTCGGGCAAAAATTGCGCTATCATACGAAATCAAAAAAGGAAGCCATCGGTTGAGAATTTCATGCTGCATTTCCTCTACTGTATAGATAAATGAAATATTGTATGCGATCTCATTGAGGCGTATCCATTCGTTTTCATTTAAAAATGCCATATCAATATCTCCCTTAACATTTGTATCCAGCCATAAGCAAAGCTCAAAAAGATAACAGTATCAATGAATTCCGACCACAATCGCAATGAAAGCGTTCCCATCGTAGAAAGCATTCTACTCGGTCACGGGTGTAGATGCTCGAAATGCAGATGTGCCGCATTATCTCTGACATAACATTCTCCCCACCCTTTCTTTGTCCGATCAGGTCTTGGCGTTCACATAAATACACCCGATCTTATCGATAAGCTTCTCGCGTTATGCTACCATTATTATATCAGGCAGAAGGCTGAAAAGCAATTCCAAACAGAAAGCTAAAAAGCAAAGTAATAGGGCTGCATCTCCACGATCACGATGTCGGGACATTAAAAATCTCAATTTTGAAACCATTCTTGACAGCAGGCATTTTCTTCACCTTTTCAGAGGCGAACGAAGCATAAACTTCCGTACGCAATCTACCTCTGCGCGGGCGGTATCATCGCGTTTTCGCCGCTGCTCATCCGCCTGCTTGCAGCGGAGAACTATCGTGTGATTGTATCCATACCGCCGATAAGATTTCAAATTTCATATTGCTGAATGCTCCTTGTATCTCTTTTACTATGTCCTTTGCAGTTGTGTAATAGATGTTTTTTACAAGTGTAGGGTCATCATACAACTGCCTTCTTACTAGTGTAGCTGCGATTCCAGAAGTGGCGAAGCCATATATCTGATTGTCTATTATGTGTTGCCTTCTCTTCTGTTCTTCTGGAAATGCCTGTTATGGCTTGGAACCTGTCAAATAAATCTTCCATAGGAACACCATCCTTAAAATCTTATTTTCTTCTGAATATCAGTAAGCTTGGTTTTAAGACAGCAGGCAAAGGAAAGAGGATACCCTAAAAATTAGGTATCCTCTCGGAAATTAGGTATCTGGGGCACGCTTTTGGCGAAATCGACGGAGTTTTTACCATCAACACAAAAGGTAAAAGGGGCGCCGCGCTTTCCTCATTGACAATTCGACGGGGAATGCTATAATCTGCTATGTCTGAAAAAATGTAAAATTGTATCGCAGAGGTGCCGCCGCGAGGCGGAGAATAGAGAATCCGGTGCGAATCCGGAACGATGCAGTCACTGTGTACGGGAACGGCCTGCGTAGCCACTGGGAAACTGGGAAGGGCAGCGCCGCGATGAACGAAGTCAGGAGACCTGCCTCTGCGGGAAATCTCAAGCCCGCTGCACACAGGCTGATATTTCTGCGAGTTTACCCGCGGCGCGATTTTTTCGCGGCGCGGTGTTGCTGGTTGGAATCGTGAGAGCGGCTGTGGGTCACCATGGCCGCTTTTATATTTCTTTCAGAACGATTTTTGAAGAAGAAGGTAAAGAGAAACATGAAAAAAGCACTTGCAATCCTGCTCACAGCCGTAATGCTGCTGGGCGTGCTGACCGCCTGCGGCAGCAAGAAGGACGACGCTGCCGACGACACGCAGAACACGGAGGACACCGACAAGGCCGCGGCCGACAATGTCGCCGCGCTCATTGACGCGATCTATGTTCAGGAGCGCACCGATGAGACCGACGCGCAGTGCGAGGCTGCCAAGGCTGCCTGGGACGCGCTGACCGACGAGCAGAAGTCCATGGTCGAGGGTGAGGAAGCGAGCCCCGAGTATTTCGGCCTTGACACGGGCGATGCGTCCAAGGACGATCCCCGCAACCAGGATGACATCGGCGAGAACGAGCTTCTGGTCGTTTCCTTCGGCACGTCCTACAACGACAGCCGTATCAACGATATCAAGAGCATCGAGGACGCCCTGCAGGAGGCCTATCCCGACTGGTCCGTCCGCCGCGCTTTCACGGCTCAGATCATTATCAACCACATTCAGGCCCGCGACGGCGAGAAGATCGACAACATGACCCAGGCGCTCGACCGCGCTGTGGCCAACGGCGTCAAGAACCTCGTCGTGCAGCCGACGCACCTGATGCACGGCGCGGAGTATGACGAAATGTGTGCTACCATCGACGAGTATCGCGACCGGTTCGGATCTGTCTCCATCGCAGAGCCCCTGCTCGGCGAGGTCGGCAGCGACGCGACCGTCATCAACGCCGACAAGGAAGTTGTCGCCAAGGCCATCACCGCCGCCGCGGTCGAGGCAAGCGGCTTTGACTCTCTCGAGGCTGCCAAGGAAGCTGGCGCCGCGTTCGTCTTCATGGGCCACGGCACCGCACACGTCGCCAAGGTCAGCTACAGCCAGATGAGCGCCCAGATGCAGAACCTTGGCTATGAGAACGTCTTCATCGGCACGGTCGAGGGCGAGCCGGAGGAGACCTCCTGCGAGTCCGTCATCGAGGCCGTCAAGGCCGCGGGCTACACCAACGTCATCCTGCGCCCGCTGATGGTCGTTGCGGGTGACCACGCCAACAACGACATGGCCGGCAGCGACGACGATTCCTGGAAGACTATGTTCGAGGCTGCCGGCTTCACCGTCGACTGCCAGATCGCGGGTCTCGGCGAGATTGCCGACATCCAGGCGCTGTACATCGCCCACACCCAGGCCGCCATTGACGCCCTGAACGCATAAAAAGGATCAAAAAGGGGCTTCGAAGCGATTGTGCACCGCTTCGGAGCCTTTTCCAGATGGAGGTACTTCCCAATGAAAAGAACACTGACACTGATACTGACCGTGCTGATGCTCTGCACGCTGCTTTTCGGCTGCGGGCAGAAGAGCGGGGACGGCGATCCGCAGGACACGAACACCGAGCCCGCGCTTGCCGACGGCGTTTACACCGCGGATTTCAGCACCGACAGCAGTATGTTCCACGTGAACGAGGCATGCAAGGGCAAGGGGACGCTGACGGTCGAAAACGGCCAGATGACGATCCACATCAGCCTGCCGTCCGAGAGCATTCTGAACCTCTTCTGCGGCACGGCGGAGGACGCGCGGAAGGACGGCGCGGCGCTCTTGCAGCCCACGACCGACACCGTCACCTATTCCGACGGCCTGAGCGAGGAGGTCAATGGCTTTGATATCCCCGTGCCCGCGCTGGACGAGGAGTTCGACGTCGCCATCATCGGCACGAAGGGCAAGTGGTACGACCACAAGGTCTCCGTGACGAACGCCGTTTTGAAGGAAGACGACGCCGCCGCGCCCGCCGAGACGCTGGCCGACGGCACCTACACGATCGCCGTGACGCTCGAGGGCGGCAGCGGCAAGGCGAGCATCCAGTCACCCTGCACGCTGACGGTCGCGGACGGCAAAATGACCGCCACCATCGTCTGGAGCAGCAGCCACTATGACTATATGCTCGTGGACGGCGAGCGCTGCGACGTGCTCTCGACCGAAAACGGCTCGACGTTTGAGATCCCCGTCGCCGCGCTGGATACGCCGCTTGCCGTGGTCGGCGATACCACCGCCATGAGCACGCCGCACGAGATCGACTACACGCTGACGTTCGACGCCTCAAGCGCCGAGGTGAACGGATGAGACGCCTGCCGCGCGCGCTTCTCACGCTGTTGGCCGTGCTGACGCTCTGCGCCTGCGGGGACAAAGCGCAGGACGGTTCGAACGGCGAAGACGTGGCGGTCGCGTGGGATGCTCTGTCGTTTGACAAGACCATGCCGCTTGACTACGCCGCGCAGTTTTCCGTTTCCTACGCGGGTGACGAGTACAAGCGCATCACCATCGGGCAGGATCAGAAATTCCTGCTCGTGACGGAGGGCGCGGCCGTGCCCAGCGGCGTGCCGGAGGGCGTGACAGTTTTGCGGCAGCCGCTTGATGAAATTTATCTGGTCGCCAGCGCGGCGATGGACAGCTTTGCCCAGCTGGACGCGGTCGACAGCATCCGCTTCAGTGGACGCAAGGAGTCGGACTGGTATATCGAGCAGGCGAAGGAGGCCATGAGCGCGGGTGACATGCTTTACGCGGGCAAATACTCCGAGCCTGATTACGAGCTTATCTTGTCGCAGGGCTGCGATCTGGTGCTTGAAAACACGATGATCTACCACTCGCCCGAGGTCATCGAGCAGTTTGAAACGCTGGGCATCCCCGTGCTCGTGGAAATGTCCAGCTACGAGAGCGAGCCGTTTGGCCGCATGGAGTGGGTCAAGCTCTACGGTGCGCTCATCGGCAAGGAGAACGAGGCCGCGGCGCTGTTTGAGGAGAAAATGGACAGCGTTTCAGGCATTCTGGGCGCTGCGCCCACGGGAAAGACCGTCACATTCTTCTATGTGACGAGCAACGGCGCGGTCAATGTGCGAAAGTCGACGGACTATGTCGCTAAATCCATCGCCATGGCGGGCGGGGAATACGTCTCCTTTGACAACACGGAAGAGGAGAACGCCCAGTCCACCGTCACCATCCAGATGGAGGCATTTTACAGCGGCGCGCACGACGCGGATGTGCTCATCTACAACAGCATCATCGACGGCGGGCTTACGACGATCGACGAGCTTTTATCGCTCGAACCGCTGCTTGGCGACTTTAAGGCCGTGCAGAACGGAAACGTCTGGTGCCTGACGAAGGACTTTTATCAGGAATCGCTCGAATTGAGCGACCTCGTCGTGGATCTCCACACCGTTTTGAGCGGGGCGGATACGCCGCTCCGTTTTTTGACAAAGCTGCAATAATTTTTGACTGGAAAGTTGAAACAGACAGGAGGGACGGGCATGGAGCAGAAGCGGAAAACACGGACGTGGTGCGGCTTTTTGCTGCTGCTCGTCCTTTTGGCTGTTTTTTTGATCTGGAATTTATTCGCGGGCAGCGTGCAGCTCTCCGCGTCTCAGATAGGACAAATTCTGCTCGGCGGCGGGGATGACCTGACGCAAAAGCAGATCATTATGCAAATTAGATTGCCGCGCATGGCGTCGGCGCTCATTTTAGGCGGTGCGCTGTCCGTGTCGGGGTATCTTCTGCAAACGTTTTTCCACAATCCCATCGCGGGGCCGTTCGTGCTGGGCATTTCGTCGGGCGCGAAGCTCGCAGTGTCGATCGCGATGATCGTTTTCCTCAGCCGCGGCGTCAGATCATCGTCAGCGCTGCTGATCAGCGCGGCGTTCATCGGCGCGATGTTCTCGATGGGCCTCATCCTGCTCATTTCGCAGCGGGTCAATCAGATGAGCCTTCTCGTCGTCTGCGGCGTGATGATCGGCTACATCTGCTCAGCGCTGACGGATTTTCTCGTCACGTTCGCGGACGATTCAAACATCGTGAACCTGCACAACTGGTCGAACGGCTCGTTTTCCGGCATGAAGTGGGAAAACGTGACGACGATGGCCTGGGCGTGCGGGATCGCGCTGATTTTGACATTTTTCCTCTCCAAGCCGATCCGCGCCTATCAACTCGGCGAGGTCTACGCGCGCAACATGGGCGTGCCGATCAAGGCGTTCCGCGCGGCGCTCATCCTGCTCTCCAGCGTGTTATCTGCTTGCGTGACGGCCTTCGCCGGCCCCATCTCGTTTGTCGGCATCGCGCTGCCGCACCTGATGAAGGCGCTTTTCAAGACGGCGGAGCCGCTTTTGCTGATCCCGGCGAGCTTCCTCGGCGGGGGCATCTTCTGCCTTGCGTGTGATCTCATCGCGCGCACGGCCTTTGCGCCCACGGAAGTCAGCATCAGCTCGGTCACGGCGGTGTTCGGCGCGCCGGTCGTCATCTACATGATGGTGCGCAGAAAGGCGGGGCGGGAATGAGCGGCTATTTGGAGACAAAGAATTTATCCGTCGGCTACCACGGCAAGCCCCTCATCGAGGATGTGTCCCTCTGCGTGCAGAGGGGAAAGATCGTTACGCTGATCGGGCCGAACGGCTCGGGCAAGTCGACGATCCTGAAAACCGTCATCGGTCAGCTGCCGGAGCTTTCCGGCACAGTGTATCTGGATGGCGAGACGATGCGCTCGCGCAGCCGCAACGACGTCGCGCGGCGCATGGCGATCTTGATGACCGCGCGCGTCGAACCGGAGCTCATGACCTGCCGCGATGTGGTCAGCTCGGGCCGCTATCCCTACACGGGAAGGCTCGGCGTCCTGCGGGACGAAGATAAGAAGGTCGTCGAGCAGTCGCTCTCTCAGGTGGACGCGCTCGCGTTCGCCGACGCGCCGTTTTCCGCCGTCAGCGACGGCCAGCGGCAGCGCATTCTGCTCGCAAGGGCCCTGTGCCAGCAGCCGCAGCTTATCGTGCTCGACGAGCCGACGAGCTTTTTGGACATCCGCTACAAACTGGAACTGCTCTCCGTCCTCAAGCGCATGGTGCGCGAAAACGACCTCGCCGTGCTGCTCTCGCTCCACGAGCTCGATCTGGCGCGGCGCATTTCGGACACAGTCATCTGCGTCGCGGGCGACCGCATCGACCGCATCGGCACGCCGGAGGAGATCTTCACGAGCGACTACATCGCGCAGCTCTATCACTTGGAGCGCGGGAAGTACGACGAGTGCTTCAGCACATTGGAATTTGTACCGTAGCGCATACAAGTAAAAACGCTTTATAGAGATTGCAGAAGGAGGGGAGACCATGCAGAAGGCAGCGCCGAGATTGCTCATTGCCGGAACGAACAGCGGCTGCGGCAAGACGACGGTGACCTGCGCGATCTTGCAGGCGCTTGTCGACGGCGGCGTTTCTGTCGCCGCGGCGAAGTGCGGTCCCGATTACATTGACCCCATGTTCCACCGCGAGATCATCGGCGCGAAGAGCAGCAATTTGGACCCCTTCTTTTTTGACGACGACACGCTGCGCTTCCTCCTCGCGCAAAACGGCGCAGGGAAGGACGTGACGGTCATCGAGGGCGTGATGGGCTATTACGACGGCATCGGCCTTGATTCCTCGCGCGCGAGCACCTTTGAGGTCGCGCAGCGGACGGAAAGTCCCGTCGTGCTCGTGCTGAACGCGAAGGGCGCGGGACTGTCGGTGCTGGCCGTGCTCGACGGTTTTCTGCACTTTGCGCCGGAAAACCGCATCCGCGGTGTCATTCTGAACGGCTGCACGGCGATGAGCTATCCGACGCTTGCGCGGGCGATCGAAGAACGCTTCGGCGTGCGCGCCTGCGGCTTTCTGCCGCAAATGCCCGACTGCTCGCTCGAGAGCCGTCACCTTGGCCTCATCACCGCGGCAGAGGTGAATGATCTGAAAGAAAAGATGCAGCGTCTCGCCGCTAAGGCGCAGGAGACGATCGATTTGAACGCGCTGCTGCAAATCGCGAAGAGCGCGCCGCCGCTTACATTCACGCCGCCGGACATTCCGGTGGCGGGCGAGCATGTGCGCATCGGCGTCGCGCGCGACAGGGCATTTTGCTTTTACTATGAAGACAGTCTGGAACTCCTGCGCCGCTTAGGGGCGGAGCTTGTGCCGTTCAGTCCGCTGTCAGATGAACGCTTGCCGGAAGACCTGCACGGCCTGTACCTCGGCGGCGGCTATCCCGAGCTCTACGCGGAGCGGTTGGAGGCAAACGCCGCCATACGCGCTTCTATCCGCGCGGCGGTGGAAAGGGGACTGCCCTGCGTCGCCGAGTGCGGCGGCTTTATGTACCTGACGCAGTCCATCGCGGGACATGCGATGGCGGGTGTTTTATCGGGCAGCTGCTTCGACGCGGGGAAGCTGACGCGCTTTGGCTACGCGACATTGACGGCGCAGCGGGATTCGATGCTGTTTGCCGCGGGCGAGCAGATCCCCGCGCACGAGTTCCACCGCTGGGATGCGGAAAATCCGGGCGAGGACTTCCTCGCGGAAAAGCCGAGCGGAAGAAGCTGGCGCTGCGCGTATGCGGGCGAAACGCTCTACGCGGGCTATCCGCATTTCCACTTTTACGCAAACCTGAGCGCCGCGGTGCGCTTTGTTGAAGCCTGCCGAAAGGAGAAACACCGCTATGAGTGAGCCGATGAAGCCGATGGAAATTGAACAGCGCAGCTTCGAGATCATCACGGAGCTGCTGGGAAACCGCGTGCTCGACCCCGAAAACGAGCTTGTCATCAAGCGTGTCATCCACACGACGGCAGATTTTGACTATGCCGACAATCTGACGTTTTCCGACCACGCGGTGCGCAAGGGCATCGCCGCGCTGAAAAGCGGCTGCGACATCGTCACCGACACGCAGATGGCGAAAGCTGGCATCAACAAGACGATCCTCGCAAGCCTCGGCGGCGAGGTGCACTGCTTCATGTCCGACCCCGACGTCGCGCAGGAGGCGAGATCGCGCGGCGTGACGCGGGCGTTCGTCTCGATGGAAAAGGCGGCGGCGCTTGAAAAGCCCTGCATCTTCGCCATCGGCAACGCACCGACGGCGCTGCTGTCGTTAGAGCAGCTGATGGAAGAGGAAAAAGCCGCCCCCGCGCTCATCATCGGCGTGCCGGTGGGCTTTGTGAATGTGGAGATGAGCAAGGAGCGCATCATCGAAAAGGCGCGCGCGCCGTACATCGTCGCGCGTGGACGCAAGGGCGGCAGCAACGTGGCCGCGGCCATCTGCAACGCCCTGCTCTATCAGATCAGGCGGTAAAAAGATGGAAGAATATCTCGTAAAGGACGGTAAGCGCCTGCGCCTCGGCTACACAACCGGCTCGTGCGCTGCGGCAGCGGCTAAGGCCGCGGCGTGGATGCTGCTGACGGACAGGAAGAAAGAGACGATCCGCCTGCAAACGCCGAAAGGCATCGAGCTCAATTTAGACGTGCTGGACATTCAGCGGTCCGCGGACGAGGTGCGCTGCGCCATCCGAAAGGACAGCGGTGACGACCCCGACGTGACGCGCGGTACGCTCATTTTTGCCGCGGTGAGAAAATCGGCCACGCCCGGCGTGACCATCGACGGCGGCGAGGGCGTCGGCCGCGTGACGAAGCCGGGACTTGACCAGTCCGTGGGAGCGGCGGCTATCAACTCTGTGCCGCGGCAGATGATCGAAGAAAGCGTGCGCGAGGTCTGCACGCTTGTCGGCTACGACGGCGGCATTGACGTGACGATCTCCGCGCCGGGGGGCGAGGCGCTCGCGAAAAAGACCTTCAACCCGCGCCTCGGCATTGAGGGCGGCATCTCAATTCTGGGCACGACCGGCATCGTCGAGCCGATGAGCGAGCAGGCATTGCTTGACACCATCCACGTGGAACTGCGGCAGCGGCGCGAGAACGGCGCGGACTACATCCTCCTTGCGCCCGGCAACTACGGCGCAGACTACATCCGCGATTTTATCGGGCTTGACCCGAAGACGGCGGTGCTGACGTCGAACTTCATCGGCGACAGCCTGGAATTCTGCAAGGAATTCGGTTTTCACGGCGCGCTGCTCATCGGACACATTGGTAAGCTCGTCAAGCTCGCGGGCGGCATGTGGAACACGCACTCGAAATTCGGCGACTGCCGCATGGAGATCATCGCCTCGCACAGCGCGGCGCTGGGCCTGCGCGCAGAACGCACGGAGGAAATTCTGCACTGCTCCACCTGCGACGACGCGCTGCACATCCTGGACGAAGAGGGGCTGAAGGATGCCTTCCTCGTGCGTCTGGGACAGCGCATCAGCACGATGCTCGGCTATAAGAGCGGCGAACTCCATAGCGGCGCAATCTTATTTTCGAAGGAATACGGTTTCCTCTGCGAAACGGAAGGCGCGGAGGAACTGCTCGAACAGATCAGGGAGGGCTGAACGTGGTACATTTTGTTGGCGCCGGAAGCGGCGCGCCGGATCTCATCACGCTGCGGGGCGCAAGGCTCCTTGGCGAAGCAGATGTGGTGATCTACGCGGGTTCGCTGGTGAATCCCGAGCTGCTTACACTCACGAAACCGGGCTGCGAGGTTCACGACAGCGCGAAGCTGACGCTTGAAGAGGTCATCGCCCTCATCGAGCGGGCGGAGCGCGAGGGAAAGACCACCGTGCGATTGCACACGGGCGACCCGAGCATTTACGGCGCGGTGCGCGAGCAGTTCGACGCGCTCACAGAGCGCGGCATTGACTTTGATGTCTGCCCCGGCGTCAGCTCGTTCTGCGGCGCGGCGGCGGCGCTGCGGGCGGAATACACGCTGCCGAATGTGAGCCAGACGGTCATCATCACGCGCACGGCGGGCCGCACGCCGGTACCCGAGCGTGAGTCCATCCGCAGCTTGGCCGCGCATCAGGCGACGATGGTGCTGTTCTTGAGCACCTCACTCACAGAAAAGCTGCAAGGCGAGCTCCTTGCGGGCGGCTATGGAGAGACAACGCCCGCGGCTGTCGTTTACAAGGCGACATGGCCGGAGGAGAAGATCTTCCGCTGCACGGTGGGCACGCTGCATAAGACGGTGACGGAAAACGGCATGAAAAAGACGGCGTTGATCGTGGTGGGCGGCTGCCTTGGCGGCGAGTATCTGCGCTCGCTGCTCTACCATCCCGACTTTACGACGGAATACCGCAAGGGGAAGGCATGAAGATCGCAATTTTTGCCTACAGCCGCGGCGGCTGCGCGGTAGCGCGGCGCGTTCGCGCGGTGCTGGCGGAGGCGGAAACCGTCTGCTACGCGGTACCGCGATTGGAAGAAGCGGGCTTCCTGCCGCTTGCGAAGGACATCTACCGCGAGCGCTTTTCATCGATGGACGCGCTCATCTTCATCGGCGCGTGCGGTATCGCCGTGCGTGAGATCGCGCCGTATCTTGTGAGCAAAAAGACCGATCCCGCGGTGCTCTGCATCGACGAGAAAATGCAGTTTGTCATTCCGCTGCTCTCCGGTCATATCGGCGGGGCGAACGATCTGGCGCGCCGCCTTGCCGCGGCGCTCGGCGCAGCAGCGGTCATTACGACGGCGACGGATGTGAACGGTAAATTTGCCGCCGATGCCTGGGCAGCAAAAAATGAATGCGCCATTTCGAGTATGCTGCTTGCAAAAAAGGTCGCAGCGGAAATTCTGGAGCGCGATGTACCGCTTGTGAGCGATTTTCCGATCAAGGGTGCATTGCCCGGCGGAATTGTGGAAAAAACGCAGGGCGCGCTGGGAATTGTGGTCGGATACTGCACGAAAGAACCGTTTGCCGAAACGCTGCGCCTCACGCCGAGAGTATTGCGTCTCGGCATCGGCTGCCGCAGGGGAACTGCACAGGAAACCATTGAAGCCGCCGTTGCGGCGGTGCTTTCTGCGCATCAGCTGGATCCAAGCGCGGTCAAGGGCGTCTATTCCATTGACTTAAAGCAGCAGGAGGCGGGGCTGCTTGCCGCCTGTGCGAAGCACAACTGGCCGACGGTATTTTACACGGCAGAGGAATTGCGCAGCGTACCGGGCGAATTTACGGATTCCCCCTTCGTGCAGGAGATGACGGGCGTCGGCAACGTCTGCGAGCGCGCGGCGATGCGCGGCGCGGAGAAATTATTGGTGAAAAAGACTGCGGTGGACGGCGTGACCGTCGCCGTGGCGGCGGAGCATTGGGAGGTTTCCTTTGGGTAAAGTGATCGTGGTGGGCATCGGCCCCGGCAGCTATGAGGATATGACGATCCGCGCCGACCGCGCGCTGCAATCGTGCGACGCCATCGTCGGCTACGGAGTTTATGTTGACCTTGTGAAGGAGCGCTATCCGGACAAGGCGTTTTATGAAACGCCCATGACGCAGGAGGCAAAGCGCTGCGCGCTCGCGCTTGATCTGGCGCGCGCGGGCAAGACCGCGGCGATGGTCTGCTCGGGCGACAGCGGCATTTACGGCATGGCGGCGCTCGTGTACGAGCTGCGCGGCGAGAGCGAAGAGCCTGAGATCGAGGTCGTCCCCGGCCTGACGGCGGCATGCAGCGCTGCGGCGCTTTTGGGCGCGCCGCTGACGCACGACTTTGCCGTCATCAGCCTGAGCGACCGCCTGACGCCGTGGGAGACCATCGAAAAGCGCCTGACGCACGCGGCAAAGGCCGACCTGACCATCGCCCTTTACAATCCCGCGAGCCGTTCGCGGCCCGCACATTTGAAGCGTGCGTGTGATATCCTGCTGCGCGACCTGCCGGACAGCCGCCTCTGCGGCATCGCGCGCAACATCGGCCGCGCGGGGGAAAGCTGGCGCACCCTGACGCTCGGGGAGCTCAGAGAGGCAGAGGTCGATATGTTCTGCACGGTGATCGTCGGCAACGTATCAACGAAGGAAATTGCGGGGCGGCTCATCACGCCGCGAGGGTACAAAAATGTGTAAGATCTGCATTTTCGCAGGCACGACGGAGGCGCGCCGGCTCGTGGAGCTTTTGAGCACCCAGCCAGTCTCCGTCACGGTCTGCGTAGCAACGGAATACGGTGAAACGCTCCTGCCCGAAGGGGGCAACGTGACGGTGCGCTCGGGGCGTATCCCGGTGGACGGGATCATTCAAATGCTCTCCGACACGAAATTTGATTTAGTGATCGACGCGACGCACCCCTACGCGGTATCGATCACCGAGAGCGTTGCGCGCGCCTGCGCGGAGACAGGGACAGAATATCTGCACCTTCTGCGCGAGGAGTCTGACAAGGTATCTGACTTTACTTGCGTGCTGAATGCGGAAGCAGCAGCGCTGTTCCTGTCGAAGACGGACGGAAATATCCTGCTGACGACCGGCAGCAAGGATCTGAAAACGTATAGCAAGGTAAAAGACTTTACAGATAGAGCCTATGCGCGCGTGCTGCCGCTGGACGCGTCGCTCGCGCTCTGTCGCGAGGCGGGCGTGCAGCCGTCGCACATTTTAGCGATGCAGGGGCCGTTTTCCGAGGAGATGGACACGGCCATGCTGCGCGCCGTGTCGGCTAAGTGGCTCGTGACGAAGGACGGCGGCGAGGCGGGCGGCTTTGCCGCCAAGGTCGCCGCGGCGCGAAAGGCCGGGGCAAATGTGCTCGTGATCGGACGGCCAAAGCAGCGGGAGGGGAAGTCCTTTTCGCAGGTGTTGGACAGCTTGGAGTGCCGCTTTGGTTTCCGATTCGCGCAGAGTGTGAAGATCGTCGGTATCGGGCCGGGCAGCAGGGATGCGATGACGCAGGAGGCGCGCCGCGCGATCGAAGAGGCGGACTGCCTCATCGGCGCGAGACGCATGCTGGATGCCGCCGCGCGCGGCGGGCAGAAGACTTATGCCGCCATCGCACCACAGGAGATCGCGGATTTCATTCACGCGCACTGTGAATACCGGCAAAGCGCGGTCGTGATGTCGGGCGACACGGGCTTTTTCAGCGGCACGAGGAAGCTGCTGCCGCTGCTTTCTGACTGCGAGGTCAGCGTGCTGCCGGGCCTGAGCTCGCTTTCCTACCTCTGTGCAAAGCTGCAAACGTCCTATGAGGACGTTCATGTCGTCAGCCTGCATGGCCGCGCGCACGACATCACGGCAGACGTGCGCGCGCACGCGCGCGTTTTCGCGCTCGTCGGCGGCGAGAATGGCGTGAACGGCCTGTGCCGAACGCTGGCGGAAAACGGCCTCGGCACCGTGATGGTGAGCGTCGGCGAACAGCTGAGCTACGAGGATGAGACCATTACCACCGGCATGGCGGAGGAGCTGCAAAGTAAGGCCTTTGCGCCCTTGAGCGCCGTGCTGATCGAAAACGACCATCCCGATGCCATCGTGACGCACGGACTGCCGGACGAGGCGTTTTTGCGAGGCGCGGGCGAGGGTGGCGTTGTGCCGATGACCAAGAGCGAGGTGCGCGCCGTCGCGCTCTCGAAGCTCCGCCTGACCGAGCGCGCCGTCTGCTATGATATCGGCGCGGGAACGGGTTCGGTCGCCATCGAGATGGCGCTTCAGGCGAAGCACGGTCATGTCTACGCCGTTGAGCGCAGAGACGACGCGGTCGAGCTGTTGAAAAAGAATCAAGCGGCGTTCCATGTGGAGAACCTGACGGTCGTTTCCGGCACTGCGCCGGAGGCGTGCCGCGATCTGCCTGCACCGACGCACGTCTTTATTGGCGGCAGCGCGGGCAACCTGCGTGATATTCTGTCGATGCTGCTTGCCAAAAATCCGCACGTCCGCATCGTGGCGACGGCCGTCTCGCTTGAGAGCATCGCCGAGCTGACGGCGTGCATGAAGGATTTTGCCTTTACCGAGGTGGAGGCCGTCTCCGTCCAGATCGCCCGCGGCAAAAAGGCGGGGCCGTATCACCTGATGACGGGGCAGAACCCCGTGTATATCTTCACGATGCAGTCGGAGGAGAAACCATGATTTGCCTCGTTTTGCCGCTTCTCATCGGCTTTGGCATCGACTGCATTCTGGGCGATCCGCACAGCCTGCCGCATCCGGTCGTGCTGATCGGGAAGACGATCAGCGCGCTGGAGTGCGTCCTGCGGAGGATTTTCCCCAAAACGCCGCGCGGCGAGCGCGCGGCGGGCGCGGTGCTGTGGTTGATCGTCGCATTTCTCGCGGCGGCGGTGCCCGCGCTGCTTCTGTGTTTGTGCGGCAGGGTGAGTCCGTGGCTGCGCCTCGCGGTCGAGAGCGTCATGTGCTGGCAGATCTTGGCGGCAAAGTCGCTGCGGGATGAGAGCATGAAGGTGTATCACGAACTCGAGCACGGCAGCATCGAATCCGCGCGCCGCGCCGTTTCGATGATTGTGGGACGCGACACGGCGGCGCTCGACGATGCGGGCGTGACGCGCGCCGCGGTCGAGACCGTGGCGGAGAACACGTCAGACGGCGTGGTCGCACCGCTGCTGTACCTTGCCATCGGCGGCGTGCCGCTGGGCTTTTTCTACAAGGCTGTGAATACGATGGACTCGATGCTCGGCTACGTCGAGCCGCCGTATAAGGACATCGGCCTTATGCCTGCGAAGGCGGATGATATTGCGAACTATCTGCCTGCGCGCATCTCTGCATTGCTGATGCTCGCGGCGGGCGGACTTCTGCGCATGGACGTGAAAAACGGCTGGAAGATATTCCGCCGCGACCGCTACAAGCACGCGAGCCCGAACTCCGCGCAGACGGAGTCGGTCTGCGCGGGACTTTTGGATGTGCGCCTCGCGGGCGACGCGTGGTACCACGGCGTGCTGCACAAAAAGGAGTACATCGGCGACGCACTGCGGCAGATCGAGCATGAGGATATCCCGCGCGCCTGCCGGCTGATGTACGGCACGACGCTTCTGGCGCTGCTGCTTGGCTGCGCGGTCCGGCTGCTGATTTTTTCGCTGTGAGGGAAGAGAATGCTTTATCAAACGGAAAACCGCCACGGCGGAGATATCTACGGCGGCATTGCGCTCGACTTTTCGGCGAATGTGAGCCCGCTCGGCACGCCGAGAAGCGTGACCGACGCGATCGAACGCGCGCTGCCCGAGCTCTACCGCTACCCAGACCCCTACTGCCGGACACTCGTACAGACGATCTCGGAATATGAGGGGGTGCCGAAGGACTTTGTCCTCTGCGGCAATGGCGCGTCCGAGCTGATCTATGCCTATTGCGGGGCCGTGCGGCCCAAGCGCGCGATGGAGCTCGCACCGACGTTTTCGGAGTATTCGCTTGCCTTGCGGCGGACAGGCTGCGAGGTCGTGCGCTTTGCGCTCAAGCAAGAGGAAAACTTTGACTTGCGGGAGAACTTTTTGCCGATCCTTGCGCGCGAAAAGATCGATGCGCTGTTCCTCTGCAACCCGAACAACCCGACGGGACGGCTCATTGCGGACGATTTGCTGGAAGAGATTCTGCGCATCTGCCGCGAGAAAAATATCGCGCTTTTTGTCGACGAGTGCTTTTTGAGCCTGTCGGACGGCGGCGTTGATCTGACGCCGTCCCTATCTGACTTCCCGCAGCTTTTTATCCTCAAGGCATTTACGAAGAGCTTTGGCATGGCGGGGCTGCGGCTGGGATATGGCCTGAGCGCGGACGAGGCATTGCTGCGGAAGATGTCGGCGGCGGTGCCGCCGTGGAATGTCTCGACGCTTGCACAGGCGGCGGGCGTCGCCGCGCTGGGCGATGCGGAGTTTCTGGAGAAAAACCGAACCATCATTCGCGCGGAGCGCCCGTGGCTCGAGGAAAAACTGAGGAAATTCGGCTTTTGGGTGTGCCCATCGCAGGTGAATTACATCTTATTCCGTGGCGATGTGGGCTTGACGGAACAGCTGCGAGCGCGCGGCGTCGCGATCCGCGACTGCGCAAATTTCGAGGGCCTGACATCCGGCTGGTATCGCGTCGCGGTCCGGCAGTACGAGGAAAACGAACAGCTTATCGCGGCAATCAGAAGCGTGGGAAAGGAGTGAGCGCATGGCAAAAACTATCATGATCCAGGGGACGATGTCCAACGCGGGCAAGAGTCTGCTGGCCGCGGGGCTCTGCCGCGTTTTGAAGCAGGACGGCTATCGCGTTGCCCCGTTCAAGAGCCAGAATATGGCGCTCAACTCGTTCATCACGAAAGATGGCGGCGAGATGGGGCGCGCGCAGGTGGTGCAGGCTGAGGCCGCGGGCATCGAGCCGGATGTGCGCATGAATCCGATTTTACTGAAGCCGACGACGGACGTCGGCAGTCAGGTCATCGTGAACGGACGCGTACAGGGCAATATGCCCGCGATGGAATACTATCGCAGAAAGCGCGACTTTATCCCCGCGGTGATGGAGGCCTATGAGAGCTTGGCACGCGAGTACGACATCATCGTCATCGAGGGCGCGGGCAGCCCCGCGGAAATCAATTTGCAGGAAAACGACATCGTCAACATGGGTCTTGCCCGCATGGTGGATGCGCCGGTGCTGCTGGTGGGCGACATCGACCGCGGCGGCGTGTTCGCCCAGCTCTACGGCACGGTCGCGCTGCAAAGTGAAGAGGACAGAAGGCGCATCAAGGGCGTTGTTGTCAACAAATTCCGCGGTGACCGCGCCATTCTGGAACCGGGGCTCAAAACGCTTGAGGAGCTTTGCGGCGTACCCGTGGCGGGCGTTGTGCCATACCTCCATGTCGACATCGACGACGAGGATAGCTTGAGCGAACGCTTCGGGCGGGATAAGGAGCCGCGGCTCATCGACATTGCGGTCATCCGCCTGCCGCGCATTTCGAACTTTACGGATTTTTCGCCGCTTGAGCGCTACGAGAATGTCTCACTCCGCTATGTGGAGCGGGCGCGGGACCTGCGCGCGCCGGATATGATCGTGATTCCCGGTACGAAGAGTACGATCGCCGACCTCCAATGGCTCCGCCAGAGCGGGCTGGAGGCGTTGATCCAAAAGGCTGCGAGCGGCGGCACGCTGGTTTTCGGCGTCTGCGGCGGCTATCAGATGCTGGGGCGGCACATTTCCGACCCCGAACAGGTCGAGGCCGCGGGCGTGACGGAGATCGACGGAATGGGCCTTCTGCCGCTCGAAACAGTATTTCAGGGCGAAAAGGTGCAGACGCAGACAAACGGCGTCTTCTCCGGCGTCGCGGGACTGCTCTCTGAGCTGAACGGCAAGCGCTACGCGGGCTACGAGATCCACATGGGCCGCAGCGAAGAAGCGCGCGGCGCGCTCTTCAGCATGGGCAATGTCTACGTCAGCTATGTCCACGGTATTTTCGATGAACAAGAGGTCGCCGACACGATCTTAAAAGCGCTGTGCACGAAAAAGGGCGTTTCCTTTGAATCGCTCGGCACCTTTGACGCGAGGGCCTACAAGGAGCGGCAGTATGATCTGCTGGCAGACGCGGTGCGCACGGGGCTCGATATGCCGCTCATCTACCGCATTTTGAATCAGGAGGTGTGAGCATGCAGGGGCTTATTCATCTGTACTGCGGCGACGGCAAGGGCAAGACGACCGCGGCGGTCGGACTGAGCGTCCGCGCGGCGGGCGCTGGAAAGCGCGTGCTGTTTGCGCAGTTTTTGAAGGACGGTAGCTCGTCGGAACTGAACGTCCTGCGCGCGCTGCAAAATGTTGAGGTCGCGTGCTGCACGCAGAACTTCGGCTTTTTCAAGGCGATGGACGGGCAGACGAAAGCGGCGGCGCAAAAGGCCTATTCCGCGCTGCTGGAAGACGTGATGCGAAAGAGCGCGGACGGCGTCGATCTGTTCGTGCTCGACGAGGCGGTCGCCGCCTGCAACCACGGCTTGATCGAAGAGGCAACGCTGATCGACTTTCTGCGCGGCAGACCAAAAGCGCTTGAAGTCGTGCTGACGGGGCGAGATCCGTCGCAGCATTTGCTGGATGCCGCCGACTATGTGACGGAGATGCGCAAGTGCAGGCACCCGTTTGAACGGGGGATCGCCGCGCGGCGCGGCGTCGAATTTTAAGGAGGGGAGAGTCATGCAGAAGGAATTGGACGCGCTCGTGCGCGCAGTTTTGCCGCTCGATCGCGGCGCGATGACGGCGGCGGAAGAGTATCAGGCGCGGCTCGCCAAGCCCCCCGGCAGCCTCGGGCGGCTCGAAGAGATCTCCATCCAGCTTGCGGGGATCACAGGGCGGGTGCACAATGCGCTCAATAAAAAGCAGCTGCTCGTCTTCGCTGCGGACAACGGCGTGGTGGCCGAGGGCGTTTCCAGCGCGCCGCAGTCCGTGACGAAGCAGCAGACCATTAACCTGATGCGGGGCAAGACGGGAGCTGCGGTGCTGGCAAAGCACTTTGGCTGCGGCTTGACCGTGTGCGATGTCGGCGTGAATGCCGATATTTACGAGAGCGCCGTTTTGAACCGCAAGATCGCCTACGGCACGCAAAATATCTGCACCGGCCCCGCGATGACGCGGGAGCAAACCTTACAGGCCATCCTGACCGGCGCAGAGATCGCAAGGACGGTCGACGCGGACGTGATCGGTGTCGGCGAAATGGGCATCGGCAACACGACGACCTCTTCGGCGGTGCTGGCCGTGCTGCTGGGAACGGACGTCGAGGCCGTGACGGGCCGCGGCGGCGGTATCACGGAGGAGAGCTTTCGCAAAAAGAAAGCGGTCATCCGCACCGCCATTGAGGTAAATCGGCCGGACAGGGACGACGTTGTCGGCGTCCTTTCCAAGGTCGGCGGCTTTGACCTCGCGGCGATGTGCGGCGCATTTTTGGGCGCGGCGGCGGCACGCCGGCCGGCGGTCATCGACGGCCTCATTTCCGCCGCGGCGGCGCTGTGCGCCGTCAGGCTGTGCCCGAATGTGCACGGCTACCTGGTGCCGAGCCACGCCTCGTTTGAGATCGGCTACCGCCTCGCGATGGAGGCGATGGACCTGCGCCCGCTGTTTGACCTCGGTATGCGATTGGGCGAGGGGAGCGGCTGTCCGCTCGCCTTTCAGGTGCTCGACGCTGCGTGCGCTGTCATCAACGACATGGCGACCTTTGACGAGGCGGGCATCAACGACGACTATCTGGACGAAATTCGCCGGGGCGGCCAGTTCACGCCCTGAGAGAAGGGAACGCGCATGGGAACGCTGATCATGATCTCCGGTGCAAACGGCAGCGGCAAGAGCCGTTATGCCGAGCGCATCGTCGCGCGCACGGCAGGCGAGCGCTATTACATCGCCACGATGCGCCCCTGCTCGGAGGAAAATTTGCAGCGCATCGAAAAGCACCGCGAGCAGCGAAAGGACCTGCAATTTACGACGCTCGAATGCCCATATCAGGTCGGCGCGGCGGCGGTCGAAAGGGACGGCGTCGTGCTGCTTGAGGATGTGTCGAATCTGCTGGCAAACGCGATGTTCGAGCGCGGCGGGGATGAAGCAAGCGTGTACGCGGACATCGAAGCGCTGTGCTCGCGCTGTCGTCTGCTCGTCGCCGTGACGATCACAGGCCTGCGCGCCGACGGCTACGACGGCGAGACGGCGGCTTACATCCGCGCGCTGAACGGCCTGAATCAAAGACTGTACGACCACGCCGCGGCGGCGGTCGCAATGAAAGACGGCGCGCCGTTTGCCGAAAAGGGAGACCTCGATGAGATTATTTGAATCGCTTTTGATCGCGCTGTCGACGTACAGCGCGGTGCCCGTTCCGCAGCTTGATTGGAACGAAAAAAATATGCGCTACGCGATCTGCTTTTTCCCCGCGGTGGGTGTTCTCTGCGGCGCGGCGCTCTGGCTGTGGGCTGTACTTGCGCAGGCGACGGGCATGAGCGGCGTGCTGTTCGCGGCAATCGCGGCGTGCCTGCCGATTTTAGTGACAGGCGGCATCCACATGGACGGTTATCTCGACACGGTGGACGCACTCTCGTCGCACCAGACGTGCAAGAAAAAGCTCGCGATCATGAAGGATGCCAACTGCGGCGCGTTCGCGGTCATTTACGGCGGCGTGTACCTGCTCGCCTACGCGGGCTTTGCCTACGAGGTGTTCGCCGCGGGGCATATTTTGCTGATTTGCCCGCTGTTCGTGCTCTCTCGCGCGCTGTCGGGCCTGTGCGCGGTGAATCTGCCGAATGCGCGAAAGTCCGGCATGCTCTGCACCTTCACAAGCGGCGTCCAGCGCCGCACGGCGACAGCTGCGCTCGCGCTCGCCGGCCTTACCGCAGTTGCGACGATGGTTTGGATGTCTCCCGCAGTCGGCGGAATGGCGGCGGCGTTTGCGGTGGTTTCCGCGCTCAAGTATCGCAGATTCGCGCTGGCACAGTTTGGCGGCGTGACAGGGGACACGTCGGGCTTCTTTTTGCAGCTCTGCGAGCTCTGCGGCCTGATCGGCATTTGGATCGGAGGGCTGCTGTGATCGACATTTTCTTCATCCGCCACGGCGCGACAGAGGGCAACCTCCGCCGCCGCTACATCGGCCGCACGGACGAGCCGCTGTGCGAGGCGGGCATCGCACAGGTCAAAGCGCTGCAAAAGCGGGGACTTTCGGTCGACGAAGTGTTCGTCAGTCCGCTGCTGCGCACGCGGCAGACGGCGGACATTCTTTTTCCGAAGATGCACTATACCGTCGTGGACGGCTTGATTGAGACGGATTTTGGCCGCTTTGAGGGGAAGTCCGCCGACAAGCTTTCGGGCGACCCCGCCTATCAGGCGTGGGTCGATGCGATGTGCCTGACGCCCATCCCCGAGGGTGAGAGCGTAACGGACTTCAAAACGCGTTGCTGCGAGGCGTTTGCGGAGACGATCAAAAATGTGCCGGACGGCTCTCGCGTGGGATTCGTCGTCCACGGCGGCGTCATCATGGCGATCATGGAGGCCTATGCGCGTCCGAAGAAGGACTTTTATGCCTACCACATCGGAAACGGCGAATGCCTGCAAGGCGTGTATGACGGAGAAACAATTCAGATCAAATAGTGAACACCGCCCGCATTCCGGATATCTTTCCGGAACGCGGACGGTGTCTTTATATGGTATCGGTGTGGTTACACCGTCGGCGCGGCATAGGCCACGTCGTACTCGCTCCACTGGATGCGGATGGAGCAGCGTGCGCCGCCCGCGGAAAGGAACGAATTGATCTCACACATCGACCAGAGCTTCGTGACGGGATCCTGCTGGCGGATGCGCATGTTGTGCGTCTCCTGCGAGTTTGTGTACATGGTGCCGTCGATCGCAATGCTTGCGGAAATGCTGCTGCCGCTGAGCGTCTGTGTCTCGATCGTGCTGCCGTCGTAGATGGTCGTTCTGCGCAGGTCGACCAAAACGGGCGCGGCGGTGTTCTTCGGCACGATGCTGATGCGCAGCGCGCTGGCCGACGCGCGCTGATAGGTCAAAATCAGGTCCTTGAGCGGAATATTCAGCGTGCTGTCTGCCGCGGAGAGGTCGACATGGTACTCGGTGAACGGCGCGAATAGATTAGGCGTCGTCAACTCCTGCTCGCTGGTTTGGAAGTGCAGCTTATAGCTCAGTGGGGTGTCCTACGCGACGGTGACGACCGGCGTTTCGCCGGTGTCGCCTTTCTCGCCTTGGATGCCCTGTTCGCCTTTTTCTCCGCGCTCGCCTCGGGGACCAATGGGCCCCTGCGGGCCGGGATCGCCCTTTGGGCCGACGGGACCGGTCGGCCCCTGGATCGTGACATAGCTATACGGATCGGACGGGCAGCAGCCGTTCCCGCGGCAGGACCCCGTGTAGTAATTTATAGAGACATGATATCGGTGCTTTATCCTATGCATCGGACGAAGAAACAGCGCACAGCAGGGAAGAAAAAGGCGGCAGACATGCATGAAAAATGCCGAAAACAGAAAACTGCCTTGCAAATGAAAGATATGGATGCTATACTGTGACCGAAAAACCGTTTGGGTCAAATTAAGATCATTTCGCGCCAAGGCTGCCAAGGCAGCTTTTTCAAAGTCATTGAGTTAGTCTCATCTAACTGAAGCGGGAAGCGCGGAAAAAGAAAGGAACGGACAGCATGATCGTCAAATCCATGAGTGAGAGCGCCATCTATGCGATCAGCCACGCCTTCGGCTACTACGACTACGGGGAGGAGACGGGCATGGTCTACGCCTTTTCCGGTCAGGAGCCGACGGCGCAATACATCTGTGCCTACGTGCGCGGGATGCTGCGCGGCGGCTTCCTGCACACGACGAGCGAGCGCGGCGAGGGTTACATCGCCTACAAGCGGCCCAAGGAAAAGCTCGGCTTCAAGACCCTTTGGCCGATCGCGACGGGAATGCTGCACAATTCGAGCATGAAGCGCCTGATGCGTTTCGCCATGGCCATCAAAAAGGGCGGAAAGTCGCTCCAGGAGCGCATGGACAAGGAAAAGAAGCCCTATATCTTCGTCGGCATGGTCTGCGTGTGCGAAAAGTATCAGGGGCAGGGCTATATGCGAAAGGTCATGGACATCGCCTTTGCCGAGGGCGACCGCCTCCGTGTGCCGGTGATCTTAGAGACGGACGCCAGGTCCAAATGCGACAAGTATGTGCATCTCGGCATGGAGCTCGCCGGAACGCGCGACCTCGGTGAATTCGGAAAAATGTACGATCTCATCAAATATCCAGATGCCGTTCCGGCAGAAGCGAAGAGCTAAAGCTGCGGCAGGGGAGGGCGTGCCCTCCGCTGAAAAAGCAAGACGAACCGGCCGCGCCGCCATTTTCATAAAAGGAAAAAAGCCTCTTCACCGCACAGGTGGAGGGGCTTTTATGGTATTTGCAACAAAAAGACATCTTTCCGCCAAATCGTTAAAAAAAATGACGGATTGACACAATTTTAACACAGAATTGACCAAATCAATAAAATAATTGGTTCTTTTTGTCAGAAATGCCAGAAATAAGATTGAACCTTGACTTTAGTAGTTTTGATAGATATAATGACCTCAATCTTTATCAGACATAGGACAAATGACAAAGACTTAACGATCGCTGGAGGTAACTGTGTATGAAACATGGGAGACTAATCATAGCTGCGCTGGTAGGGGCCATGCTGATCACAAGCCTGGCCGGCTGTGGCAGTAAAGGAACAAACGATGGGGAGAGCGGCGAATATCAAAAGATCAACCTCTCCATGGCAGTCAACGGAACGGATACGCAGATCGACTCGCTGGTAGCGCATCACTTTGCCGACCTTGTGTCTGAGCGCTCGGGCGGGAACATCGTGATCGACGTGTTCTCAAACGATACACTGGCGGGTGGCAACAGCACCAAGGGTGTTGAGTACATCGCCGTGGGCGGCTCGGATCTGGGTGCTTACGCAACGTGCGTGCTCGCGAATCTGGAGCCGAAGCTCTCGGTCGCGACGCTGCCGTGGTCGTTTACGTCCTATCAGCAGGCGCGCGAGGTCATCGATACTACCGGCGGCGAGTATTACGCTGAGATGCTGGCGAACAAGGGCATCACGTACCTTGGCTCGTTCCACAACGGCTTCCGTCAGCTGACGAACAGCAAGCATCCGGTCACCAAACCGGAGGATCTGAAGGATCTCAAGATCCGTGTTCCCGGTTCGGCGGTGTATATGGGTGTATTCAACGCGCTGGGGGCCAGCCCGGTCGCCATGAGCTGGAGCGAGGTGTTTACCGCGATCCAGCAGAGAACCATTGACGGACAGGAGAATGGCTGCTCCGTGACAAAGTCCGCCAAGATGGATGAGATCCAGAAGTACATGACCATCTGGAACTATAGCTATGAGAACGACCTCTTCGTAGCCAACACGAGAGTATGGGAAAGCCTGGAGGAAAACACCCGCCTGCTGCTGCAGGAGTGTGCTGCGGAAGCCTGCGAGTGGGGCCGTGACCGTCTGGAGGCAGAGGAGGATTCCCTGATCCAGGGCTTTATTGATGAAGGAATGCAGGTAGATATTCTGACCGAGGAACAGCTTCAGGCATTCAAGGACGCGGTGGCAGAGCTTACGGCGGAGTTAAAGGCTGATTACGGCGAGGATGCCTGCGCCGCTTTCGGGATCAACTAAGGAGGGACGAGTATGTTTGAGAAAATTGAGAAATTCGTTTCCTGCGTCTGCGTTTCCGTTATGGCAATATTGGTTTTTGTCAATGTAGTCTCCCGTTTTGCGTTTAAGCACTCTATGGCAGTCTCGGATGAGATGTCCACCTATCTGTTCGTTCTGATGAGCTTTATGGGCACGGCCATTGCCGCCCGCCGCAAGGCGCATCTGGGCCTGTCTATTGTCACCGATCACGTCAGCCCTCGTGCGCGGCTCATCATCGGGCTGCTGATGTATGCGGTCTCCGCGCTGTTTTGCCTGCTGATCGTCATTTTCGGCATTCAGATGGTCATCAGCCAATACCGGCTCGGGCAAGAGACCGCTACGATGCAGTGGCCCGAGTGGATCTACGGCTCGTTTGTCCCCGTCGGCGCAGCGTTTGCCATGATCGCTTTTTTGCAAACGATGGTGCAGATGTATAAGGAATTCAAGGCAGAGGAGGACAAATAAATGGTAGGTATCGTTTTACTGGGTGTTTTTGTATTGCTGCTGGCGCTCGGCGCACCTATCGCGGTCTGCCTCGGTATGTCCAGCGTGAGCGCGATCCTTGTGCAGGGTGCAGGCAAGCCGCTCGAGGCCATCATGAGCGTTCTGCCCCGTCTGTGCTCTTCGGCGAGCAGTAAGTTTGTCCTGCTGGCCATCCCATTTTTCATCCTGTCCGGCAACGTGATGGAGAAGGCCGGTATCTCCGGCCGCCTCATCAATCTGGCGGAAAAGTGCCTCGGTCACATCCGCGGCGGCATGGCGATGGTCTGCGTGGTCGTCTCCTGCTTCTTCGCTGCTATTTCCGGTTCGGGTCCGGCAACGGTCGCGGCTCTGGGCCTCATCATGATCCCGGCGCTCGTCAAGGCCGGCTATCCCGCTTCGTTTTCCTGCGCGCTGATGGCCGCGGGCGGCGCGATCGGCGTCGTCATCCCGCCGTCCATCACCTTTGTTGTGTACGGCTCCATCGCGGACGCCTCCATCACGGATCTGTTCGTCGCCGGTGTTGTACCCGGCCTTCTGATGGGTCTCGGCCTGATCGTGGCCGCCATGCTCATGGGCCGCAAGATGGACCTTAAGGTCCTGCCCAAGGCCAGCGGCAAGGAGCGCCTGCAGGCGTTCAAGGACGCCTTCTGGGGCCTTCTGATGCCCGTCATCATCCTCGGCGGTATCTACGGCAGCGTGTTCACCCCGACGGAAGCCGCCGCGGTCTCCGTGTTCTACGGCCTGATCGTGGGTGTGTTCATCTACCATGAGATCGACTTCAAGAAGATGAAGGACATCCTCGTCGATTCCTGCTCCACTACCGCCACCGTCATGTTCATCACCATGGGCGCGACGCTGTTCGGCTATGTTCTGACCCGCGCAAGACTTGACCTTGCCATCAAGGACTTCATGCTGAACATCACCGGCGGCAGCACCGTCATTTTCTTCATCATCGTCAACATCGTGCTGCTGATCGCGGGCTGCTTCCTCGATTCCACCTCCGCGCTCTACATCTTCACGCCGCTGTTTGCGCCGGTCGCGCTGCAGCTGGGCATTGACCCCATCCACCTCGGCACCGTAATGATCGTGAACCTGGCCATCGGCCTGTTCACCCCGCCTGTCGGTGTCAACCTGTATGTCGCGTGCGGCATTGGCGATATCAAGATCGAAGAGATCACAAAGGGCATCATCCCATGCCTGCTTGCAGAACTTGCGGTGCTCCTCCTCGTCACATATATTCCCGATCTCTCTTTGATGTTCGTGGGTTGACCTCTCTATGCAAAAAAGCTTCGGACCGCTATGTCCGGAGCTTTTTTGTACAAAACGGCAGAAAAACGGGAGAAAAAATCATAAAAAAGAAAATTTTAAAAAGGACTTGACTTTGTCAGACAAAGCGCTATACTGTAATTGTCATTTGTCCGACATAGTATAAAGAAACCACAGAACCAAACTTATTCATGAGGTGATTTTTGTGAAGGATATTTCCATCAAGGAACTGAAAAACACCGCCACGCAGATGCGCATGAAGGTCATTGACATGATCTACAAGGCGCAGTCCGGTCATCCGGGCGGCTCGCTTTCCGCGGCGGACTTTGTCACTGCCTGCTATTTTAAGTACATGAACATCGACCCGAAGGATCCCCGCTGGCCGGACCGCGACCGCATGGTGCTCTCCAAGGGCCATGTGTGCCCCATTCAGTATGCGTGCCTGGCAAGCGTCGGTTTCTTCCCAGAGTCTGAGCTCGACACCCTGCGCAAGGAGGGCTCGATGCTTCAGGGCCACCCCTCGATGAACCGCTGCCCCGGCATTGATATCTCCACCGGTTCTCTCGGTCAGGGCCTCGCCTGCGCGGTCGGCATGGCTATGGCGGGCAAGATGGACCACAAGGACTACAAGGTCTTCTGCGTCGTCGGCGACGGCGAAGCGCAGGAGGGCGAGATCTGGGAGGCTGCCAACACGGCGCACAAGTACGGCCTCGACAACCTGATCGTCTTTGTCGACTACAACAACCTGCAGCTCGACGGCACCTGCGACGAGATCATGCCCAACGGTGACCTGGGCGAAAAGTTCAAGGCCTTCGGCTGGGAGACGCTCGAGCTCGACGGCCATAGCATGGAAGAGATCGTCGCGTGCATCGACAAGTGCTACGCCTCCAAGAACGGCAAGCCCAAGTGCCTGTATGCCCACACCGTCAAGGGCAAGGGCGTTTCCTTCATGGAAAACCAGTGCGGCTGGCACGGCGTTGCCCCGAATGATGAGCAGTACGCGCAGGCCATGGCTGAGCTCAAGGCCCAGCTGATCGATTAAGCGAGGAGGGAAGAGCAATGAGTGAGAAAAAAATGATCGCCACTCGCGAGGGCTTCGGCAAGGAGATCGTCGCGCTCGGCAAGGAGAATCCCGACATTCTGGTCGTTGATATTGATATCGGCAAGAGCTGCAAGACCGGCGAATTCCGCAAGGAGCTGCCGGACCAGTACATCAACGTCGGCATCGCCGAGCAGAACGGCGCGGGCGTTGCCGCGGGCCTTGCCACCTGCGGCAAGATCCCCTTTGTCGTTACCTATGCCGTGTTCGGTTCCCTCCGTATGTGCGAAATGATCCGCCAGGAGATCTGCTACCCCAACCTGAACGTAAAGATCGCCTGTTCCCACGGCGGCGTGACCCCCGCCAACGACGGCGCTTCCCATCAGGCCATTGAGGATATGGGCGTTCTGCGCACCATCCCCAACATGACCGTCATCATGCCCGCGGACTACAACTCTGCCCGCAAGCTCGTCCGTCAGGCCGCTGAGGTCTACGGCCCCGTGTATCTGCGCTTCACCCGTGACGCCATCCCCCAGATCTACGACGAGGATGTGGAGTTCACCATCGGCAAGGCCCACCAGATCCAGGACGGCAAGGACGTCGTTATCATCGCCAACGGCGATACCGTCCGTCTCGCGATCGAGGCCGCCAAGGTGCTCGAGGGCAAGGGCATTTCCGCCCGCGTGCTCGACATGCACACCATCAAGCCACTCGACGTGGAGGCTGTGACTGCCGCGATCAACGAGGTCGGCAAGATCATCACGGTCGAGGACCACAACATCCTCAACGGTCTCGGCTCCGCCGTGTGCGAGGTCGCCGCCGAGATGGGCAAGGGCATCGTTAAGAGAGTCGGCATTCAGGACCAGTTCGGCCAGTCCGCGCCCTATGAGCGCCTGCTCGCCATGAACGGCGTGACGGTCGAGAACATCACCGAGATCGCCGAGACGCTCGTCAAGGGCTGAGAAAAACCAGTTAAATAACATTCATCATAGAATTATCTGATACAGGAGGTTATTTACCATGAAAATCGGATTTGTCGGCTGCGGCGCGATCGGCAGCTGCTATGCAAGCTATCTGTCCCGCGAGCATGAGGTCTGCGTGCTGGATACCTATGCTCCGGTCATTGAGTCCATCAAGAAAAACGGCATTCTCGTCGACGAGTGCGTGCCCGGCACGGGCACCGGCGAGACCGTCGTCTTCCATCCCGCCATGGCGACGACCGACCCCAAGGAGATCGGCGTTGTGGATCTTCTGATCGTGTTCGTCCACTATCAGTATCTTGAAGCGGCTGTGCGCAATGCGCTGCCGATGATCGACAAGCACACCATGGTCCTCTGCCTGCAGAACGGCCTTGGCAACTACGATGAGATCGCCAAGGTCGTGCCCGAAGAGCAGATCATCATCGGCAACACGGCGTTCGGCTCCACGCCCGTCGGCCCCGGCCACGTTAAGCACACCGGTACCGGTGTGACGAACCTTGGCTCGCTGAAGGCCCCCATGGCCAAGGTCGAGGAAATGGCCGAGGGCCTGCGCACCGCCGGTCTTGAGGTCCAGGTCCACGAGAACGTGATGAACGCCATCTGGCACAAGCTGCTGGCGAACGTCGCCATCAACGGCATGAGCGCCCTGCTCGAGACCAAGAACGGCTTTGTCGACGGCAACCAGTACGCCCACGAGGCGGCCCGCATGCTGGTAGAAGAGGCCATCGTCGTGGCGAACGCCTGCGGCTGCACGCTCGACCATGACGCCGAGCTGGAGCACGCCTATGAGGTCTCTCGCATGACTGATGAGACCATCAGCTCCATGGTGCAGGACGTCACGCATCACCGCGAGACCGAGATCCGTATCATCACCGGCGCTGTCTGCCGCCTCGGCCGTGAGCACGGCATTCCCACGCCCTGCAACGACCTGATGCTCCAGCTCGTGCTGGCCAAGCAGTCTATCTACCTCGGCCGGTAAAAAAAGCCGTGCGGCGCTGTGCCGCGGCAAACGACGCAAAGCGGCTCGCGCAGCCTGCGCCCATATGAATTCCTGCAAAAAACGGCAGCTTGCCGTTGATTCCTTCCTGAATGAGCGGGCGGCGGACTGGTACATCTGCCGCCCGCCGCTTTTATGAAAGACTGTTTTCATTGACGAAACCTCAACTTTGTATTATGTTATACATAGGAATCATATTGTCAGGCATAAAAGGAGAAAATTATGAACGATACGCCCGGATATGTGAAAAATTTGAAAAAAGAGTCTGTGGTGCAGAGTGTCATCAACTGCCTGACAGACGCCATGCGCAATAAAGAGCTCAAGCCCGGCGACCGCATCCCGCCTGAGCCGGAGCTGGCCGCGTCGATGGGCGTTGCCCGCAGTTCCGTACGGGAGGCCATCAAAATCCTCTCCTACCTCGGCGTGCTGGAGAGCAAGCGTTCAGAGGGGACCTTTGTTTGCAGCGGCTTCCAGGAGAGCATGATCGATCCGATGATCTACGGCATCATCCTGAATCAGGATTCCTTCGACAATCTGATGGAGCTGCGTGAGATGGTCGAGGCCGGCATCATGCGCCTTGCCAGCCAGAAGTATGACGAGGAGGATGGCCATGCGCTCGAGGCGATGCTCGAACAGATGAAAGAGATCGTCCACAGCGGTGACAACGAGGTCGACCGCTTCTTCGCTGTGGACAACGAGTTCCACGACCTGATCTCGCAGATGGGCAAAAATCCGCTGGCCGACAAGATCAGCCGCGTCGTGCGCACGCTGACGCACGCCGTCCGCTACGAGACCGTCAGCACGATGATCACGAGCGGCAGAGGCGACGAGCTCGTCGCCGCGCACAGCAAGCTCCTTGAGATCCTCAGGGGACACGAGGGAGAGGACGTGGAGGAGATCGTCCGCGGCACCTACTTCGGCGATATCATCCACGGCGAAGAGAAGTAACTGAAAATGCAAGGCCCGCCGTCGCATCTGCGACGGCGGGCCTTTTTTGACGGAAAATCGATAGTATAGCTGATGGAATTTGTGCGATTTGCGGAAATTGCCCTTTTCTTTTGTTTGAACCTGCGCGATACTGTCATCAAGAAAATGACGGCGGCTCATCCGGCAATGACGAATCGAGAGGAGGGAAGGCGATGTCCCATGAAAACGGTCCCGTACAGTCCGTTGCCAAGGCGCTGCGGCTGCTCGGCCTGCTGATGGAGGCGCACCAGCCGCTCACGCTGGCCGCGCTGAGCGAGCAGACCGGCTGGCCGAGGAGCACGATCCACGGCCTTTTGAGCACGATGCGCGAGAGCGCGGTCGTGGACCAGCAGAGCGACGGGCGCTACTGCCTCGGCGTGCGGCTTTTTGAGTACGGCTGCGCCGTGGGCGCAAGCTGGAGCGTTTCAGACCTGGCAAAGCCGCATTTGCAGCATTTGGCAAGCGTGACAGGGCAGTCGGTGTTCCTCTCGATGTTGAATCGGTCAGAGGTCATCACCATCGAACAGGTGCAGTCCCGCGCGGGACTGCGCGTCGTGTCGGAGGTCGGGACGCGTCTGCCGCTGCACTGCACCTCGCAGGGCAAGGTGTTTCTATCCGCGATGGACGACCACGAGGCGAAGCGCGTCCTGTCGCGCCGCACATTGGAGCCCTATACGCCCAAGACCCTCGTCACGTGGGAGGAGCTCTTCCGTGTGATGCAGGCCGCGCGTGAAAACGGCTATGCCGTGGAGGAGGGCGAGTACCGCTTCGGCCTGTGCTCGCCCTCCGCGCCCGTGCGCGACAACTCCGGCGCGGTGCGCTACGCCGTCGGCGTTGTCGGCATGTTCGACAGTGTGCGTTCGCCGGATTTCCAGCGCGATATTGACTTGACCTGCGCCGCGGCGGCGCAGATCTCAACGGCGCTCGGCTATCGGGCGTAAGCAGAGGAATTTTGTGCCGCGGAGGGCGGCAATATCAGAATGGAACAGGGGAGGAGACGCAATGGCAATCAAACGCAAATTCCCGCCCCGCGTGGCGACGGTCTATTGCAGCGGCGGCTGCCGCGCAAAAAAGGATGAGGACGGCGCGCGCACGGTGTGCGATGTGAGCTGCATCGCCTGTGGCCTGTGCGTGAAGAATTGTCCCGCAGACGCCATTCATATTGAGCAGTTCCACGCTGTGATCGACGCGGCGCGCTGCCTGAGCTGCGGGGCGTGCGCGGTGGTCTGCCCGCGCCATGTCATCAAAGACCGCTTCGGCGTGCTGACGCCGGTGCACTGAGTTGTATATAAAAAAGGCTCCTGAGGAATTTCCTCAGGAGCCTTTTTGCATGCCAAAAATTTGGGTCACATGCTGGTATAGTGGCTGGGGTCGCGCGGCAGACACAGATCGAGGATCAGGCCCACGACGAACACGCCCGCGACCATATTGCCCGCGAAAATGTCGCCGATAAAGCTCGGCAGCTCGTTGAAAAAGCCGTCGACCTGCGTGACGCCGACGCCGAGGAAGATGCAGGTTGCGGCGATGAGCGTGTTGCGCTGGTCCATGCCCGCGTCGTGCATCATGCGCACGCCGGACATCATAATAGAGCCGAACATGATGACCGTGCAGCCGCCGAGCACACAGTCGGGCAGCGTCGTGAAGAACGCGCCGATGGGCGGGAACAGACCGCCGAGGATCATCGCCAGCGCGCCGAACATGATCGTAAAGCGGTTGACGACATGGGTCATCGAAATGAGGCCGACGTTCTGGCTGAACGACGTGATGGGCGAGCAGCCGAATACGCCGCCAGAGAGCGCGGCGGCAAGCGTGATGGTGGCGACGAGAAGATTCTGCCACGAGCCGAGCGGATACGCCGACGAAGAGCCGAACGACGAAACGCCGACATTCAGAATGCTCAGACCGATCAAGACGACCACGCAGGCCGAGACGATGGGGGAGATGATCTTGCGCCAGTACTTGGCCGTCAGGCCCAGCACGCCTTCAAAGCAGCCGCCGACAATGATCGCGCCGACCATGATGCCGTAATCCTGCGAGGCCGTCGCAAGACAGGCGGCGAGGAACGTGAAGCTGATGCCCATGACGACCGGCAGACCTGAGCCGATCTTCCAGATGGGGTAGAGCTGCAAAAGCGTGCCGATACCGGCGATGAGCATGCAGTTTTGCAGCAGCCGCGCCGTCTCAATGGCGGTGAAGGCTTCGCCCTGATAGACGGCGACCGAGGAAATGATGAGGAGCGGCGCGATGATCGAGTATATCAACGGCATTGAGGTCATCAAGGTGTTCAATCAGGGGAAAAAGTCCTATGCGCGCCTGACTGACAAGGTGAAGGCAAACGCGCAGTATTAGGAAGAGGTGTTTTCCCCGTTGTAGGGGATGATCTCGAGATTGATCTCCGGATACTTTTCATGCACCAGATCGTAGAACTGGGACATATTGCGGTAAGGCGCGTTCATGGTGATGACCTCATGCTCGCCGGAGGCGGCATTGTCGTCACTCGTGTTGTTGCCGGCACAGCCGCCAAGCAGCGCCGCCGTGCAGCTCAACGCTAAAATCAGGCTGAGCACTCGCTTTTCCTGCATGATTTTCTCCCTTGATCCGATGGTGCCGCCGCTCTCCTTCGGAATGTGGAGGAGCAGCGCGCGGCAAGATCGCGTGCGAGGTGAGCCGCAGGTATGAATTTCGACGCAGATTTGTTAAGAAATCGACAAAATTTACTTTCTTATACGCCGAAGGAGCAGTTATTGCAAGGAAGAAACGGAAATTTACGCAAAATGCGCCGCTTTTTTACCTATATTTTTCCCGTGCGATACGAGAATTGTTCATACTTTATTTACACCAAATTTAGGTTCGCTTAAAGAATCCACGTTATACTTCAGCCATAGCCTAAAACAAAGGGCGACAAACAAAAAATTCTGGGGTCCACTGTCCACCTCGCTGAACGGCCAAAGCGGCAGACCAAGAAAACCACCGCGGCGCGGTGTTATGATAAAGATCAAGGATCAGTGCAAGCAAACAGCACCGGCGAGAGTTTTCTATCTTTCTCTCGCCGGTGCTGCATTTTACATTTTGAGCTTAATTCGCTGCGGGGGCCTTTTCAAATTCTGCCGCGACCTGCTCGAGCAGTTTGCGGATGGGGAGATGCTGCGGGCAGACCTTTTCGCACTTGCCGCACTTTAAGCAGTCGGACGCCTTGCGGCCCGGCGCGGTGTGGACATCTTCATAGTAGCAGTCCGCGTTCCAGTCGTGGTGAATCTGCTTGGTGTTCATAATGGCGAAGAGGTCAGGGATAGAGATGTGCTTGGGGCAGCCGTCCGTGCAGTAGCGGCAGGCCGTGCAGGGGATGAGGTCCTTGCTGTGGAAGATCTCCTGCACCTTTTCCACCGCGGCGCGCTCGGTCTCGTCGAGGGGCTTGAAGTCCCGCATGAACGAGATGTTGTCCTGCATCTGCTCCATGTTGCTCATGCCGGAGAGCACCATCATCATGCCGGGGAAGCCCGCGGCAAAGCGGATGGCGTAGCTCACGGGGCTGCCGCCGTGCAGGTCTTCAAGCACGGCCTTTGCGTCCTCAGGCAGGTTCACGAGGTTGCCGCCCTTGACGGGCTCCATGACGATGACGGGCTTATTGAATTTGCGGCAGACCTCATAGCACTTGCGGCTCTGCACCGCGGGATCGTCGTAGTCGACGTAGTTGAACTGAATCTGGACAACTTCGATCTCGGGATATTCGGTCAGAATGCGCTCAAGCACCTCGGCGCGGTCGTGGAAGGAAATGCCGACGTGGCGAATTTTGCCCTCTTTTTTGAGCTCGAACGCCGTCTCATACGCGCGGCACTCCTTGAAGTGGTCATAGTTGACAAGACCCTGCGCGTGCATCAGATAGAAGTCGAAATACTCGACGCCGCAGATCTCAAGCTGGCTCTCGAAAAACGGGCGGATGTCTGCCTCGGTCTTGAAATAGTTCGCCGTCAGCTTGTCGGTCAGGATGTACTTCTCGCGCGGATAGCGGCTTGTCAGGCAGGTCTTGAGCGCCTTTTCGCTCTTGCCCTGGATGTAGCCGTGCGCAGTGTCAAAATAGTTGAAGCCCGCGTCTAAAAACGCGTCCACCATCTGCTTGGTCTGCTCGATATCCACCTCTTCGCCAATCATCGGCAGGCGCATGCAGCCAAAGCCAAAATTCTTCTTGATCCGATCCATAGTTTACTTTCCTATTCTTATCCTTTTCCTGCTTGCCGGCAGAACAGTAGTTTACCTTTACTCCTGCGGAATCGTCTTGAGTTCGCGCCGGATGGCGCGGAAGCGCTCGGGCACGTCCTCGTCCGCCATATCCCTTGGGACGTCGATCGTGCCCGCGGCCTTTGCAGTTTCATAATACCAGCATTTGTACTCCACGGTCTCGAGCGTGTGGCGCATCTCATCCATCTGCGCGAGCAGCACGTCACGCTGGTGCGTGAACATCTTGAGGCGCGTGTCGATGGTGTCGTCGCCGCGCAGGGCAAGCTCGATGTACTGGCGGATGTCCCTGATGGACATGCCGGCCTTTTTCATGCAGCCGATGACCTGTAACCACTCGAAGTCCGATTCCTGAAACATGCGGATGCCGCCGGACGAGCGCTCCACAAAGGGCAGCAGACCCTCCTTATCGTAATAGCGCAGCGTGGAAGCGGGGACGTCCAGCTTTTTCGCCATCTCGCCGACTGTGTAGACCATGAAATCCTCCTGAAATGAAAGCGCGCTTTAGGTTGCAGCACAGTGAGTAACTTTAAGTTTCTTTTAGCATACCGCAGCGAAGGAGGCCTGTCAAGCGCCGCACAAAAAGAAAAGCCGCCGACGGCGGCTTTTCCTCAAATCTTCAGGATTGTACGGATTTCGTCCAGATTATCGGCAAAGTAGATGCCCTCCTGCCGCTCGGGCGTGGAGAGGCCCATGTCGGTCATGTGGGCGAGCAGGGCCTTCAGGTGGTCGTAATAGCCGTTCAGATTATAGAGGATGCACGGCGCGGCGAGCTGTTTGAGCGACACCTTCGACATGACCTCGCTGATCTCTTCGAGCGTGCCCGTGCCGCCGGGGAAGGCAATGAACGCGTCGCCGAGCTCGATCATCTTCGTTTTGCGCTCGGTCATGTCGCGCGTGACGATGAGCGTCGTGATCTCGTCATACTCGTAGCCCTTGTCGATGAAAAACTGCGGCTCCACGCCGGTCACTTCGCCGCCCGCGCGCAGCACGCTTTCAGCGAGCGCACCCATCAGGCCGTTTTTCGACCCGCCGTAGACAAGGGCGCTGCCGCTCTCGCCGATGAGGCGGCCCAGTGCACGCACGGACGTCTCAAGCGTCGGATCGTTGCCGCTGCTCGCACCGAGATATACGGTGATATTCATAGGAAACAGTCCCTTTCTGTCAAAAATGATTGTCGCTATTCTACCACGGTATGATCTTTCTCGCAAGCGGCGGAAAATCGGCGTTGCGGGCGTAGTCCTGCTGTGGTATGATGTTCTCGCCGCGCACGCGGAAAAAGAGTAATTTTAACTGTTTTTGGAGATATCTTATGATCAAAACGATTTTGTGGGACGTGGACCGCACGCTTTTAGACTTTGATGCCGCCGAGCGCGCCGCCATCCAGAGCCTTTTTGTTGAGTTTGGCCTTGGCGAATGCTCGGAAGAACAGGTCGCGCGCTATTCCGTCCTGAATATGAAATACTGGGAAAAGCTCGAGCGCGGCGAGATCACGAAGCCGCAGGTGCTTGTCGGCCGCTTTGAGGAGTTTTTCGCGGAGGAGGGGATCGATGTCGCTCTTGCGCCGAAGTTCAACGATGCCTACCAGCTGCGTCTGGGCGACACCATCGTCTACCGCGACGACAGCTATGAGATCGTCAAGTCGCTGCGCGGCAAGGTGCGCCAGTGCGTCGTCTCGAACGGCACGGTCGTCGCGCAGACGAAGAAGTTGACGCGCTCCGGCCTCGGCGCGCTGATGGACGGCGTGTTCCTCTCCGAGCAGCTTGGTGCGGAGAAGCCGAAAAAGGAGTTTTTCGATCAGGTCTTCGCCGCCATCGGACCGGTCGAGAAGGGCGAGACGATGATCGTCGGCGATTCGCTCACGAGCGATATCCGCGGCGGCGACAACGCGGGCATCGTGACCTGCTGGTACAATCCCGAGGGAATCAAAGCGCCGGAGGGTTACCGCATCGACCACGAGATCAGGGATCTGCACGAGGTCTACGGCCTGCTGTGACAAGAAAAGGGAAGAGGACATTCCGAAAAGAATCGGAATGCCCTCTTTTTTGCGTTTACTGCTTGTCCTTCAGCCGCCGCAGGCAGATGCAGAGCGTCTTGACGTCGAAGGGCTTGGAGATGTGCGCATCCATACCGGCCTCGCGGCTGTGCTGCACATATATAACGCAGTGCATTGATAAAAGCTGTGGTTTTATTCAGTATTGATAAAGGAATGGGATCCTTTTTTTCTTGCCAGACGGCGATGGATATGCTACAATATGACCGATAAACCAAGTTGGTCAAAAATTTCAACAAAGGAGGGAACGCCAATGGCCTTTTCCGCAGAAGAGAACGCGGCCATCCGCGAAACGCTGCTGCGAGAGGCGCGCCGCTGCGCCGTCACGCTGGGGCTGCGCAAGACCTCGGTCGAGCAGCTCACCGAGGCGGCGGGCATCTCGAAGGGACTGTTCTATAAATACTTTGCGTCCAAAGAACTGCTGTTTTTCGAGGTGCTGGAGGATATCCACGGCGAGGTCTATCAGGTGGCCGAGCAGGCGCTGGAGGAGGGCAAAGACCTGCCGCCCGACGAGCGCATCGCGAACGTGCTGCTCACGGCCTGCAGCCGCTTATCCGAGCTCGGTGCGATGAAATTCATCGAGGAGGACTCGGCCTATCTGCTGCGCCGCATCCCCGCGCAGGTGAAAGCCGAGCACTACCACAGCGACGAGGTACATATCCGCGACCTTTTGGAAGAGAGCGGCCTGACCCCGCGCGGCGGTATCGCGCTCGCCGCTGCGACGATCCGCGGTCTGATCCTCACGGTGTCGCATCAGGAGCAGATCGGCGCGCTGTATCCGCAGGTGCTCGAAACGCTGACGCGAGGCGCGTGCGAAGAGCTGTTTCCGCGGGCGTGAACGCCGCGTGCGGCTTTTTATCACTTGAAGTTAGAGACGTTGAACTAAAAATCAAAACAGGGAGAAATCTGCCGTGTCCAAGCAAGCTACCGAATTTCAGAAAAAGGAAATGAGCAAGATGTACCGCGGCAAGGAGATCTTCAAGCCGCTGAACACCGGCTGGGTCGATGAACATGTCGCCTGCGTGCGCGAATGGGTGGCGAACATCTTTTTCTACCGCAAGGGCGAGACGACCATCATGGTCGACGCGGGCTACAACTATGACCGTCTTGAGGAAAAGATGGGCTGGCTCGGCATCGACCCGAAGTCCATCCGCCATATCCTCATCACCCATCAGGACACCGACCATGTCGGCGCGGTGGAGGCGGACAGCCCCGGCCTTTTCCGGGACGCGAAGCTCTATATCGGTGAGATCGAGAACAAATATCTCACCGGCGAGGTGCGCCGCAAGGTGATCTACCACCTCTACAAGCTGCCGCAGGTGACCATTAACAACGAAAAGGTGCTGCTGCACGACGGGCAGGTCTTCGAGATCGACGGCATCAAGATCGAATGCTTCCTCGTCCCTGGCCACACGTGGGGGCATATGGTGTACCTCATTGACGACAGGTACCTCTTCACGGGCGATACGATCTGGTTCGGCGCGGACGGCGGCTACAGCTTCATTTCCGCGCTGGCGGAGAGCAACAAGCTCGCAGTCAAGTCGCTGGCGGAGTTGGAGCAGAAGCTTCGCACGCGCGGCCTGCGGCCCGTCATCCTGACGGGCCACACCGGCTGGACGGACGATCTCTACTTCGCCTTTGCGCACCGCGATAAGCTCTGCTCGCCGTTCAAGAAGAAAGTGCACGACCCGTCCGCGCCGTATGACGCCTACGACGAGTCGGACGACACAGAGAAGAATGCGAAGCGCGGCTTTTTGCCGCCGGTGCAGAAGATCTGATGCGGAGCGGAGAGAGGCGGGAAAACCCGCCTCTCTCCGCGGTTTTGGTGAATAAAAAGAGCGAAGCGTGCGCATCTATATTCTTACATTTTCTTTTCTCATGCCACTTGCGAAAACCTAATAGACATGGTAAAATCAACTAATCAAACGGACGCCGCAAGGCGCCCGTTTGACAAATGAGAGAAGAGAGATTTTAAGAAGAGAGAGGGAAAACCAATGGAACATCAGCGCAGGGCAGATCTCATGCTGCTGCTGGCGACGAGCTTCTGGGGCATTTCCAACTGCCTGACGGCGATCTGCCTGAGGGATATGCAGCCGTTGACGCTCAATGCGTTTCGCTTTGTCATAGCCTTTCTGGTGCTGGGCTTTGTTTTCCACAAGAATTTGCGCCGTGTGAGCCGCGTGACCGTGAAGTACAGTATCATGGTCGGACTGTCGCTTGTCATCGTGTATACGAGCCTTACCTACGGTGTGCTTTATACCTCCGTTTCCAACGCGGGCTTCATCGGCGCGCTTTCCGTGGTGACGACACCGATCCTGGAGTTCATCGTCTACCACAAAAAGCCGGAGAAGAAATTCGGCGTTTCGATGATCTTATGTCTTATCGGCTTAGCGCTGATGACGCTGAACGAAACGCTCAAGCCTGCGCTCGGCGATGTCATCTGCCTGTTTGCGGCAATTTTCTACTCCGTCGACCTGATGGTCACAGAAAAGGCCGTGGCGAATGAAAAGGTCGACCCGCTGGCGCTCGGCGTGTGCGACCTTGCCGTCGTCGGCGTGGTGATGCTGATGCTCTCCGTTTTTTTGGAGACGCCTGCACTGCCGGGTACGGCAAAGGTCTGGGCGGCGGCGCTGTTTCTCGGCATCGTGTGTTCAGGCGTCTGCCTTGTGATCCAGAGCGTTTATCAAAAGCACACGACGGCGAGCCGCGCGAGTCTCATCTTTACGCTCGAACCCGTGTTTTCGGCGATTTTTGCGTTCTTTCTGCTGGGCGAGCGTATCGGCGTCAAGGGCTACATCGGCGCGGCGCTGATGCTTGCGAGCCTTGTGCTGGTGGAGGTCGACGTGGGCGCGCTGTTTGGAAAGAACAAGAAAAAAGCGGACTAAATCCTCTTTGCCACGTTTGGTTGCGGACTTGCAAGCCTTGACTGGTGGCGCTTTTCGCCGCAGTCGGCTATACTGGGCGCATCAAAGCAAACGGAGGACAAATACATGACCCTGGGAGAAAAATTACAGCTGCTGCGCAGATCGCGCGGTTTATCGCAGGAGCAGCTCGCCGCGGAGCTGGATGTCTCGCGGCAGGCCATCAGCAAATGGGAATGCGGCGACTCGACGCCCGACCTCGACAAGCTGCGCGCCATCTGCACGTACTTCGGTGTGACGACGGATTATCTGATCTGGGAAAGATCGGAGGACGCGCCGCAGGCAGCCGAGCAGAAACAGGGTGGCGATACGCGCGGGCGGAGCGGTATATTCAACGATGCGCTGCTGCTGATGATGACAATTGTTGTGATGGCAGCGGTGTGGAGCGTTGCGCGGACGGGATTCGAGTCGTATACGGCGCTGCACTTCGTCCTTGGTGCAATGGCGATAGCCGCCGCTGTGCTGGCCTGTACGGTTTGGAAAAAGCGCGGCAGACCGATCTGTTTTGGCATTGCCGCAGCCGGTGCGGCGCTGGCGATCGCCCGCCTGGCCTCTATGCTTGGTTATCTGGTGGATCTGTGGTCGACGTCGAGAGAGTATGCGGACGGGGGCGACTGGCCGATCGTTTGGGAGAGCGCGGGGATATGGCTGCGGCACGACTGGCCCTACTATCTATTCTATCTTGTCCTGATCGTGGGCGGGCTGCTGCTCGCCCGCCGGCTCAAAAAGAGGGGAAAAGCATGACGACCTTTGACAAAGTGTACGCGGCGGTGCGGCTCATTCCGCGCGGAAGCGTCGCGACCTACGGCCAGATCGCCGCGGCGATCGGCAACAAGCGCCTCGCCCGCGTCGTGGGCTACGCGCTGCACGTGAATCCAGAGCCGGGCGTCATCCCGTGTCACCGCGTTGTCAAGCGGGACGGGGAGGTGTCAAGCGCCTTCGCTTTCGGGGGCGCGAACCGTCAGGTCGAGCTTTTGAAGGCCGAAGGCGTCGGCTTTTTGGATGACAGCCATGCCGACATGAAGCACTGCTGCGTCCGCGCCCTGCCGCTCATTTTGGAAGAGTAAAAAAGAAGCGTTCCATCATTCGATGGAACGCTTCTTTTTGCTTACAGAAACCGGCACAATAGGATCGGCAGGAACACCGCAGGGACGTAGTTCATCACTTTGATCTTCGTCAGGCCCAGCATGTTGAGCGATAGGCCGAGGATGAGAATCGAGCCGACGCACTTCATCTCGAGGATGACCGCTTCTGTGAGATACGGCGCGAGGAACGACGCACCCAGCGCGATGGCACCCTGATAGAGGAAGATAGGGATAGCTGAAAGCGCGACGCCGATGCCGAGGGTCGAGGTGTAGACGACAGAAATGATGCCGTCGAGCAGCGCCTTGGCGTAGAGCGTCGAATGGTCGCCGGTCAGGCCGGAGTCGAGTGCGCCCATGATGGCCATTGCGCCCACGCAGAAGAGGAGCGAGGCGGTGACAAATCCCTCGGAAAGCGAGGTTTTCGACCCTTTTCCGCCAAATTTTCGCTCGACCCAGTCGCCGAGCTGATGCATGTGTTCATCGAGCTGTAATAGTTCGCCGAAGATCGCGCCGATCGCGATCGAAAGGATGGCGACGAGCGTGTTTTCGCCCGCGAGCATGCCGTCCACGCCGATGTAGAGCACGCAGAGCGCCGCGCCCTTTTCCATTGCGCCGCTGAAGCGCTCGGGGATAAACTTGCCGAGCAGAAGTCCGGCGATGCTGCCCGCGACGATCGCGGCGGAATTGACGATGGTACCGGTCAAAATCATTGGCTGCCGCCTTCTTTCTCTTTTTTGCATCCGGCGAGCGTCAGGATGACGTCGCCCGCCATCATCAGTCCCGCGCAGCCGGGGACCCAGACGAGGCTTGCCGGTACGCTGCGGCGGCCCGGCGGGGGCGCTTCCAGCGCCTCGGGCTTGGCGGGAAGCTCGGGGGAGTAGATCACGCGCAGGTGCTTGACGCCGCGCTCGCGCAGCTCTTTTCGCATCACGCGCGCAAGCGAGCAGTTGCGCGTTTTGGAGATGTCCGTGATGCATAGCTGCGAAGCATCCAGCTTGTTTCCCGTGCCCATGGCGGAGAGGATGGGAATGCCTCGAGCCTGCGCCGTCTGGATGAGGTCGAGCTTGCTCGACACCGTGTCGATCGCGTCGAGGATGTAGTCATAGCGCGCGGTGAAGAAGTCCTCGCGGTGCGCGGCATCGTAGCGCGCACAGATGAGGTGCAGTCTGACATCGGGGTTGATGTCGCGGCAGCGCACGGCGAGCGCGTCGGTTTTATTTTGGCCGACGGTGGAGTGCAGTGCCTCGAGCTGACGGTTCAAATTCGTGGGGCTGACAGTGTCATCGTCGATGAGTGTCAGCTCGCCGACGCCTGAGCGCACCAGCGCCTCGACCGCGTAGCTGCCCACGCCGCCAAGGCCGAACACGGCCACATGGCTGCGGTGTAGCTGATTCATCGCGTCGCCGCCGAGCAGCATCTGCGTGCGTAAGAACTGATTGTCCATAGTGTCGCCTCAAAAGTCAGAATCAAAAAGAAATAAGCTGCCGGTCAGAAACCGGCAGCTTATTTTGTCGTAAGTAGGGAGATTTACCCGACGTACTTCATGCCGCTGAGCTGCTCGGCCTCCACACCATCGGTGATGGCAGCGTACCACTCGTTGTAGGCGCTGCTCTTGAGAGAGGTCTCCGCTTGGTCGTACCAGTAGGGGTTCTCATTTGTGCTGACAAAGTACATCACGTGATAGCCGTAGCTCGTCTGCACGATGCCGACATCGCCCGCCTGACGCGCGGAGTCGAAGCACCAGTTTTCAAACTCGCTGACCATCTGACCCTTGTAGACATTGGTGTACAGACCGCCGGAGGAGGCGTTGGAGTCGGTGGAGTTGGCAACTGCCAGCGCGGCAAAGGCGTCCTCGGTCTTCTCGCCGTCGTTGTACTGCTTGAGAATGTCATTGGCCTTCTCCTCGCTGTCGACAAGGATGTGACGCACGGAAACGGCGTGGTAGTCGTTGCGGCTGCGGGAATGGAAGAGGACGGCGTAGTAACCTTTTTCACCATAGGCGGCAACGGTGGTGTCACCCTCCTGACGGGCATCGTCAAATGCCCAGGTCAGCATATCGGAGGTGCCGTTCGTCACGTTGGCAGCGTGGTCGTAAGTGCCCTCCATGTCCTCGCCGATGGCGTCGAACGCCTCGCCCTGCGCATAGCGGGAAAGGGCGGTCTCGGCCTTCTGCTTGGCCTGCTCAAGAAGCTCGGCCTTTTCTTCATCCGTCGCATCATCGCCCGCGCCGGAGCTGAAGAGGATGTACTCGATGTCGGCGCTCTGGAAGCTCTTGGGGTCGGCGTCGTAGGCGGCCTGGATCTCGTCGTCGCTGTACTCGAGGGAGTTCACATGATCGGCGGAATAGGCCTGAGCGAGGGCTTCAAGACGCACGTTGCGCTCGAAGACCTTCTCGTTGACCAGCGGGCCGCACACGGCCTTGATGTACTGCGCGCGGGTGTAACCGGCGGAAGCGGCGGCAGCGTCCAGATCGGCAAACGTATCCTGCACGGACTGCTCCACGGCCTCGCTGCCGTCAAAGCCCTCGGCCTCAGCCTTCTGCGCGAGAAGCGAATAGGAGGTCATGCTGCTGAGTGCCTGATCGCGGAAATAATCGTACCAGGTGCCGCCATCGGTCACGGGGCAGTCCTGCTCCTTGAGCGATTTGCTGGTGTCCAAACCGTAAGCGCTCAGGTAATAGGAGTTCTTGGAGACAAAGCTGTTGTAGATGGTATTGTAGAAGTAGCTCACGTCGGCGGCCGTGTAGGTCTCGTTGCCGATGGTCACGGCGTCGGCGCTGCGTTCGATCACCTTGGAGTTGGCGACCGTGACGACGATACCGACGATCACGAAGATGACGGCGATGGCGATATACAGGGCATTGCTGCGGCGATCCTTCGCCTGCTCGTCCTTTTCGCGCTTTGTCCGGGGATCGACGTAACCGCCTGCCAGATTCTCCTGGCGGCTCTTCTTTTCTCTGGATGCACTCATTTGTTTGTTCAGTCCTCTCAATTATTGGGTTTTGCAGATTTGCAAAGGTGCTATTGAAAATGCCCAATCATTATAACGAATGGAACACAATAATGCAATGACAAAATTGTGAAGATTCTTCGTACCATTTTCCGCCCGCAGGCGGAAAACAATTAAAATCGTAATTCCTGACGACATGTGCGTCAGGAATTACTCTTTGCGCAAAGCGAGTGTCGAATTGCCTGCTTGTGCAGACAATGAGGCACAGAGCGGCGCGAATCTTTCTCAATGAAAGCGACGTAAGTCGGTTTCATTGAAGTTACTTCGTGCCGAAAATGCGGTCGCCCGCGTCGCCGAGGCCGGGGACGATGTAGCCGTGCTCGTTGAGATGATCATCGAGTGCGCCGGCGTAGATGTTGACGTCGGGGTACTTCTCCTGAACGGCCTTGATGCCTTCGGGAGCGGCGACGAGCACCATGAGCGTGATGTGCTTGCAGCCGCGCTTGACCATCTCGCCGATGGCTTCGCAGGCAGAGCCGCCGGTGGCGAGCATCGGGTCGACGATCATCACGTCGCGCTCGGCCACGTCCTTGGGCATCTTGCAGAAGTAGGGGTGGGGCTCGAGCGTCTCTTCATCGCGGTACATGCCGATGTGGCCCACACGGGCGGAGGGCACCATGCGCAGCACGCCGTCGACCAGGCCGAGACCGGCGCGCAGGATGGGGACGACAACGAACTTCTTGCCCGCGAGCGTGGGGGCGTCCATCTCGCAGATGGGGGTCTTGATGTGCTTGGTGGTCAGCGGGAGGTCGCGCGTGGCCTCGTAGGTGATGAGCATACCGATCTCGGACACGAGCTCGCGGAAATCCTTGACGCTGGTGTTTTCATCGCGCATGATGGTGAGCTTGTGGGCGACGAGGGGGTGGTTCATGATGTGTACTTTCTCGTTGAATTTGGCTTCCATTGCTTTGACCTCCGAAAAAATATATTTTAATGTGTTTTTGCTTACTGGTTCAATTTGGAGCTTCTCAGGCGCTCTGCCTGCGCGGGGCGCAGATAAACGGGGAGAAGCTCTTGCGCACTCACGGCCTCGCCGCGCGCATAGGTGCGCTCGGCCGCAAGGCCGACGCCCACGGCGCTCTGATAAAGGAGCATACTGGGCGCGAGCGAGCACTTGACGCCGTGCTCTTCTAAATAACGATAGCACAGCACGCCGCCGTCGCCGAGGACGGTGATGGGCTGCTGCTTGCCTTGAAGCTGCGCGCAGAGCTCTTCGAGCGAGATCGCGCGGTCCGGCGTCAGGCGCGTGAGTTCGCCGCCCTTTGCCTCGAAAACGGCGTTATAGACCTGCGAGCGGCGCGCGTCCATCGCGCCGACGATCAACCCGTCGATGTGCGCGGCATTCTGCGCCATGGCCTCGAGCGTCGAAACGCCGAGGCACGGCTTGTCTGCGGCCCAGGCAAGGCCCTTGACCGCCGCAATGCCGATGCGAAGGCCCGTGAACGAGCCCGGCCCCGCCGCGATGGCGATGGCATTGATATCATCGAGCGTCAGATCGGCGTTTTTGAGCATCGCATCCACCATCGGCAGAAGCGTCCGGCTGTGCGTCAGCCCCGTGCACTGATAGGCGGAGGCGAGCGGCGCGCCGTCTTCGACGACGGCGCAGGAAACGCTCTTCGCCGATGTTTCCAGAGCGAGAATTTTCATGCGAATCTGCCTCCTGTGACCGTGATGGTGCGCCAGTCTTCGTGCTCGTCTGTGCGCGCGATGTCGACAAAGATCGTGTCCTCCGGCAGCGCGTCGGAGACGCGCTCGCTCCACTCGACGGCGCAGACGCCGCCGCGGGCGAGATAATCGTCCCAGCCGATGTCGAACAGCTCGTCCGACGAGCCGAGGCGGTACATATCAAAATGGAAGAGCGGCGTTCTGCCCTCGTACTCGTTGACGATGGTGAACGTCGGGCTCGTGACGCGTCCGCGGCAGCCAAGGCCGCGCGCAAGACCGCGCGTGAAGGCGGTCTTTCCCATGCCGAGCGAGCCCGTGAAGGCGAGCACATCGCCGCCGCGGAGCTTTTGGGCAAGCTCTTCGCCGATCGCCTCGGTCTCCTGCGTGCTGTGCGACAGAAATTGCATGGTTTCGCCTCCTTGACCCCATTTTCACCCATATTACCAAACAGTATAGCACAGCGCGCCGGCCTTTACAATTCCTTTTCTGCGGAAAGAGGGAGAAATGTGCGTTTACAGACGGGTAAAATTGTGCTAAAATACATCGAAAACTTTGTGCGAAGGGAGCGTGAGGCTGTGAACAGATTCCGCGATTTTTTAAGTGACGTGGTGCGGCAGTCGGATATGGTGCTGCTGTCGCTGTGCACCGTTTCCACGCTCTACGGCATGGTGCTCATCGCGAGCGCCACGCATTTCCGCAATACCTTTAAATATGTTGCCATTCAGGGATTTGGCTTGCTGCTGGGCGTGCTGCTCTACTTCCTGCTCTCCAGCATCGACGTGTCGGAGGTCGGAAAAAAATGGAAGTGGCTGCTGGCGTTCAACTTCGGCTTCATTCTGCTGCTGCGCACGCCCTTTGGCCTGACGCGAAACGGCAACCGCGCATGGCTCGGCGTGAACGACATCGGCGAAAGGCTCGGCATAGCCGTTCTGAAGAATTTCCCCATCACCGTCCAGCCTGCCGAGATCGTAAAGATCACCTTCATCCTCCTGCTTGCGCGCCAGCTTGCGCTGCTGCAGGAGAAAAAGGACCTCACGCGCTTTTCCAATGTCATCCAGCCCACGGCGCACGCGGGGATCATGTTCCTCTTTTACTATGTGATCTCCAAGGATGCGGGCAGCGGCCTTGTGTATCTGTTCGTCTTTGTGTGCATGGCGTTTGCGGGCGGCTTTGCGCTGCGTTGGATCTTCCTCGGCCTTGGCGGCGCGGTGGGCGGATTCCTTGCTGCGTGGAATTTCAATCTCCTGCGCGGCGACTGGTACGACCGCATCAAGGTCATTCTGGACCACAGCTACCAGCCCGAGGGCAAGGGCTGGCAGCAGACGCGCGGAATGCTCGCTCTCGGCTCGGGCAAGCTGACGGGGCAGGGCCTCTTCAACGGCACGCAGACGCAGTCGTTGTACCGGTCGAGTCTTCCCGAGCGGCAGACAGACTTCATCTTCTGCGTCTGCGGCGAGGAGCTGGGCTTTATCGGCTGCCTTCTCGTCATCGTGCTGCTGCTGGCCATCATCGTCCGCTGCCTCATCGTCGCGCGCGAAGCGCCGACGCGCATGGAGAGCCTTGTGTGCGTCGGCATGGCGGGCATGCTCATTTTCCAGACGATCGCCAACATCGGCATGTGCTTGTTCCTTATGCCGGTCATCGGACTGACGCTGCCGTTTTTCAGCTACGGCGGCTCGTCGATCGTGACGCTGTTCGCTGCGATGGGGGTCGTGTCGGGCATCAAGAAGCGGTCAAGGCCGGAGTGGCTCATCAACTGACGTTTCAAAAGCGGGGATTCTCTTTGAGAGAATCCCCGCTTTTGAGATTATCGGAGAGATGGCGAAGCCGTCTCTCCGATAAAATTGCACTCCGCTTCGTGCCTTGCCGCCCGCAGGGCGGCTGCGACACGCGCGGAGTGAGAAGAGTAAATTCCGACGCACATGTCGTCGGAATTTACGATTAAGATCATTTCGCGCCTGCGGGCGCGAAAGCCTTCGGCGCATTTAATCCCGTTCGATTTTTTCGCCGCTGATGGTGTCTTCGGCGGTACCGTAGGAGATGACGCCGCGGCCGAATTTTTTGCGCAGGGCGTCCATTGCGGATTCGACGGCTTCCTGCTTTTCCTGCTGTGTGTCGTCCGTGCCGAGCAGGTCGAGCTGGCGGTAGGATTGCGCTTCTTCGGTCAGATGCAGTGCCGTGACGGAGAGGAGCCGGATAGGGTCGGGTGCTTTCCACAAGTCCTTTGCAAGGCGGAGCGCGGTATCGTTGATCTCGCGCATCAGGTGCGTGCTGTGGTCGAGCGTCGTCTGGCGCGAAAAGACCTGAAAGCGGCTGTTTTTGATGCCGACCTGTACGCCGCCGCAGTAGAGCCCGTAGCGCCGCAGGCGCATCGCCACACTGTCAGAAAGCAGCGAGATGCCGCTTTGCACCTCATCCCAGCGCGTCAGGTCGCGGCGGAACGTCGTCGAATTGCCAACAGATTTGATCGGCTCGCGGTCCGCCGCTCCGCGGACGGGGGAGTCGTCGAGGCCGTTGGCATAGCGGTAGAGCTGCGAGCCCATTTTGCCCATCAGGGTTTCGAGCATTTCCTCGCTGCATTTTGAGAGTTCGCCGATCGTGCGCACGCCGTAGCGGCCGAGCAGCTCCTGTGCGCTGCGGCCGACGAACAAAAGATCGCCGACGGGGAGGGGGAAGACGATGTCGCGCCAGTTGTCGCGTGCGATGACGGTCGTGGCATCGGGCTTTTTATAGTCGCTGCCGAGCTTGGCGAACACCTTGTTGAATGACACGCCGACCGAGATCGTCAGTCCAAATTCGCGCTTGATGCGGCCTCGCAGTGTGTCGGCGAGCGCTCTGGCGTCCCCGCCGAAGAGGTGGAGGGAATTTGTCACATCCAGCCAGCTCTCGTCGATGCCGAACGGCTCGACTAAGTCAGTGTACTCGCCGTAGACGGCATTGATTTTTTTCGAGTATTCGGCGTAGAGGCGGTGGTGCGGCGGCAGCAGGATGAGGCCGGGGCACTTCTGCTTGGCCTTCCAGATGGTCTCCGCCGTTTTGACGCCGCAGCGCTTCGCCGGTTCATTTTTTGCCAGGATGATGCCGTGGCGCTCCGTTGGATCGCCGCAGACCGCGACGGGAAGCTGGCGCAGGTCGGGATGGCTCAAAAGCTCGCAGGAGGCGTAAAAGCAGTTGCAGTCGCAGTGCAGAATGATGCGGTCCATCGCGTTCACCTCGTTTCATGAACAGTGTAGCATAAAATACGAAATGGAACAAGCGTTTGAAAATAAAAAGTACCCGCCGGATGGCAGGCACTTTTTTAAATGCTTTGCGTCAATTTTCTCTCACGCTGTACAGCGCCGCGCCGATGGCGGTAGCAAACGTCGCGTTTTCGGGAATAATAAAATTGACATGGTAGAGCTGCTTGAACAGCTCGAACGTCTCCCTTGCCGGCGGCAGCATCGTCAGCGCGCCTGTGAGGACGACCGTGTCCGTGCCGCAGCACTTGCACGCGAGCACCGACATTGTGCCAATGGACTGGAGCACCAGGTTGACGATGCCAAGCATCTTGTCCGACGGCGTCGCGTCGTCGGCGACCTTGGCAAAGTTCGCCGCCGTGGCCTCGGGCGGCAGATCGCCCACCTGATCGCGCGAGAGGTCGGCCATCGTCAGGTCGATGTGGCTGAGGTCGCCGTCCTGGCAGAGCTTGCGGATCAGCGCGTACTGGTGCACGCCTGTTGTGAGCGAGCTGAGGCCCGCGAGCGTGCCGCCGCCCACGCCGCTGCCGATGAGGTGACGGATATCTCCGCCCTTGTTGGCCCAGAGAAACGACGTGCCCGTGCCCATACTGACGACGACCGCGTGCTCCTTGCCCGAGAGGGCGAGGCCGCCCACGCCGACAGAGGGGAATTCTTCGACCTTGATGGTCTTCACGCCGTAGATATCGCCCTCGACATACGAAGAGCCTACGCCCGTGAGCGCGATGTGGCGGATGTCGGAGAGCTGGAGATGATGTGTGGAAAGGAAATTGCCCATCGCGCCGTAGAGCGAGGTGAGCGGATCGTCAGCCTTGACGCGCAGCATGTCGATGACGGAAAGATCGGGGGCAAGACCGACGATCTTCGTGCTCGAACCGCCGATGTCAATGCCTAAAATAACACCCATTGTGATGCTCCGTTTCTTTAGAAAGTCCCTTTATCATAGGGGACGCAATGGATAAAGTCAAGTAAAAAGCGGAAAAAGGGCGGAAAGCCTTGCTTTATTTTGGTATGCAAGATATAATGCACCTATTACAAGGCGCGGCACAGTCCGCGCCGTGACACTATGAGGTGACTATGAAAACCGATCAGAAGCTCAATATGACCATGCTCTGCGACTTCTACGAGTTGACTATGGGCAATGGTTACTTGAAAGCAGGGTTCCAGGATCGCATTACCTATTTCGATGTTTATTTCCGCTCGGTGCCGGACGGAGGCGGGTACGCCATTGCCGCCGGCCTCGACCAGCTGATCGACTATATCGAGGATCTGCACTTCGACCAGCAGGACATCGACTACCTGCGCGGGAGAGGTATCTTCTGCGAGGAATTCCTCGACTATCTTGCAAACTTCCACTTCAGCGGCGACATTTACGCCGTGCCCGAGGGCACGCCCGTCTTCCCGAAAGAGCCGATGGTCGTCGTGCGCGCGCCCGCGATCGAGGCGCAGCTGCTTGAAACGTTCGCGCTTTTGACCGTGAACCATCAGAGCTTGATCGCCACCAAGGCCAACCGCATCGTCCGCGCCGCCAAGGGCCACGCCGTGATGGAGTTCGGTTCCCGCCGCGCGCAGGGCTCCGCCGCCGCCATCGACGGCGCTCGTGCTGCCTATATTGCGGGCTGCTGCGGCACTGCCTGCACCATCTCCGACCAGCTCTACGGCACGCCCGCGCTCGGCACGATGGCCCATGCCTGGGTGCAGATGTTCGACACGGAGTATGACGCGTTTGCGACCTACTGCAAATACTATCCGCAGAACGCCGTCCTGCTTGTCGACACCTATAATACCTTAAAGTCCGGCATTCCCAACGCCATCAAAGCGTTCAACGACATCTTGAAGCCGCTTGGCATCAAAAAGTGCGGCATCCGCCTGGACAGCGGCGACATCGCCTATCTTTCCCGCAAGGCGCGCAAGATGCTCGACGAGGCGGGCTGGACGGAATGCACCATCACCGTTTCGAACTCGCTCGACGAGTACCTCATCCAGGATCTCTGGATGCAGGACGCGAAGATCGACGCCTTCGGCGTCGGCGAGCGTCTCATTACCGCCAAGAGCGAGCCGGTCTTCGGCTGCGTCTATAAGCTCGTCGCAGTGGAGGACAAGGACGGCAATATCGTCCCCAAGATCAAGATCAGCGAGAACGTCGGCAAGATCACGACACCGCACTTCAAGAAGCTCTACCGCTTCTATGGCCGCGACACCGGCAAGGCCATCGCCGACTATCTGACGGTCTACGACGAGACCGTGGACGACAGCCAGAATCTTGAGATCTTCGACCCCGACGCCACGTGGAAGCGTAAGGAAGTCTATCACTTCGAAGCGCGCGAGCTGCTCGTGCCCATCTACCAGAAAGGCAAGCTCGTCTACAAGCGTCCCGGCATCGAGGAGATCAAAAAATACTGCGCCGAGCAGGTCGATACCCTCTGGGACGAGGTCAAGCGCTTCGATAACCCGCATAACTATTATGTGGATCTCTCGCAGAGGCTCTACGACATCAAGGCCGAGCTTCTGAACGAGAAGAACGAGCGCTACGAGAAGAACTGAGGAAAACAAAAAATCAAAAACAGGGAACAGCCAACAGGAGGGGACTGAGACTGCGATGAAGGGATTCCAGATTCAGCAAAAGGGCGAGCGGCGCATTTCTGCGGCGCTGCGGATCATGCTGGTCGTCGTCCTGCTTGCGGTGCAGATCGGCTTTGTTGTCGCCATCTCCTACTTTATGCAGGAGTATCTGGCGCTGGCCTACGGCGTCGTACAGGTCGGCGCGCTGTTCCTTGCGGTGCATATCTACAATGAACCAGGTGAGCTTTCTTATAAGCTCATCTGGTTCATCCTGCTTTTGCTGGCCCCGCCGGTGGGTATGATTCTCTGGTTCCTCTGGGGCGGCGCGGCGCAGAAGCGCCATCTGCCGCAGAACACCAAGCGCTTTCCTGACAAGCCGGAGAGCGTGCGCATGCGCAGTGAGATCGCCGTCGACAAGCTCACGCGCCAGCTGCCCGCTTGGTCGCGCACGGCAAACTACCTCTGCCGCCGCGACTTCCAGCTCTATCAGAATACCTCTGTCACGTACCTGCCCGAGGGCGCGATTTTGCTGCGTAATCTCATCGACCGCGCAGCCAAGGCTGAGCGCTTCATCTTCCTTGAATACTTCATTCTGGCTGAGGGAAAGCTCTGGGATGAGCTTGAAAAGATCCTCTGCGCCAAGGCGCGCGAGGGGGTCGAGGTCAAGATTATTTTCGACGACTTCGGCAACATCAAGCGCTTTTCCGGCGAGACGATCGACCGTCTGCGCGAGGTGGGCGTCGAGGTATTCATCTTCAACCCCGTGCACGAGTATGTGAACCGCCTGCACTTCAACTACCGCGACCACCGCAAGATCGCCTGCATCGACGGTGACGTCGCCTACACCGGCGGCGTGAACATCGCCGACGAGTACGCCAATCTCATCGAGCGCTTCGGCTACTGGAAGGACAGCGGCGTATGTCTTGAAGGCGAGGGCGCCTGGGGCCTGACGGCAAGCTTTATCCGCATGTGTGTGAACCTCGGCGGCGTGATGCACAACGAGCACGACTATTACCGCCCCCATACGCCGGTCAAAAGCGAGGGCTTCTGCCAGCCGTTTACCGACGGACCGCAGAACAACCCCGACAATCCGGCCGAGGATGTGTTCCTCCAGATGATCTCCGGCGCGCGGCGCTTCCTCTATATCACGACGCCGTACTTCATCCCCGATGAGAGCCTGATGCGTGCATTGTGCATCGCGGGCGACGGGGGCGTGGACGTGCGGCTGATGCTGCCAGGCAAGCCTGACCACTGGTACGCCGACTGCGTGGCGGAGTCGTACTTTGGCGAGCTCATCAAACACGGCGTAAAGGTATACCGCTATATCCCTGGCTTTCTGCACGGAAAAAGCATCATGGTCGACCGCGAAGCAGCCTTTGTTGGCTCGGCGAATATGGACTACCGCAGCTTTGAGCTCGACTATGAGTGCGGCGTGATGGTCTACAGCGCGCCGATGATCGAATCGCTGCTCGAGGACATGGATATGATTGTCGACCGCAGCCACCTCGTCACGGCGGAGGAGTGGGCCAAGCGCAGCGTCCTGCGCCGCGTGTTCGAGCCGCTGCTGCGTTTGTTCGCCATCTGGATGTGACGGGAAAGTGGGGAAGAGACAGAAATTTTCCAAATTTTGATTTTTTAGAAAATTTCCTGTTGACAAATGCAAAGTTCCTGCTATAATAACATATGTTCGCTGAACGACACAGCGCGGCGAACAACGCAATATAGCGGGATTGTGTAATGGTAGCACAGCGGACTCTGACTCCGTATGTGAGGGTTCGAATCCTTCTCCCGCTGCCACTGAGAAGTCTGAAACCGTAAGGTTTCGGACTTCTTTTTTCCTGTTTGACCCTTTATCTGACCCTTTAACCGTTTTGCAGCTTCTTCCCACAGATGGCGTGCTGCATATAGGCTTCCATGCGGTTTGCACTGTCTTGTTTCAGCACCAGTGAAAAAAGGGCAAGGGAAAAGTTCCCCAACGCTTTTCCCTTGCCCTTTTGCATCTGTCATGGTATACAGCTTAGCACCGGTTATTTGAGTGGCTCCTCGCCGCGGTGCAGATCATTCCAATCGCTGACGAATTCGTCGGGGGTCCAGTCGATATCGTCATTTTCGGGATGCGTGATGAGGCCGTCGGCTGCGGCGGCGATGGCGGCGGCTTCGCTGCGGGGAAGGGAAGAGAGATACCTGACGCGGATGTCGCTGACGAAATCCCAGTAGGCGGCGCGGGCAAAGGCGTCGATATTCGCGGCTTTGATGCCGAGAAGGCCGACGAGAGGCTCCTGCTCGTGGGCGTCGTACCGGTCCTGAATCGCCTCGAAAATATCGTCCGCGTCGCCGCCGTACTTGGTCAGAAGAGAGATGAGGTTCGTTTCGGGAAAAAGCTCCTGAAAGCGCGCGGAAACGGAAGTGGTAGCCATAATTGTTCTCCTTGCAAGATCATTTTGTTGCCTATAGTGTCACACAACGGAGCGTAAAAGTCAACATGGATGAAATCACTTACTGCGCGGGCTGCGATTCTGGTCATGCGGCGGTTGACAGTGCTGGTCAACTCGTGCTATGATACAAAAACCAACAATCATACTATGTTTGTGGATGCAAAAGGCGTAACGCAGACATTTTTCCAACGTCAGGCGAAGGATCGGCGAGAGCCGATAAGAATAGCTTGACGATCAATCTGCTTGAATTTTTCAAAATCGGGGAGAGAGTATGCGCAATCAGTTTTCAAGAACGCAGCTGCTTTTAAAAAGAGGTATTTGCCGCATGCTGCGGCAAATACCTCTTTTTATTAGTTTGATTTGAAATTCAACGGAGTGACAGCGTTACGACAGCTCGTCCCCGTCCAGCAGGGCCTCTTTCAGCGTGCGCCAGCCGAGCACCGCGCATTTGACGCGCGCGGGCATATGGGCGATATCACGGAGAGCCGAGGCCTCTTCCAGGCTGTTGATCTCGTCTTCCGACGCCTCGCCCTGGATCATTTTCAGGAAGATCTCGCCCATTTTCAGCGCGTCTTCCTTCTTTTTGCCGACGATCATGCCGAGCATGATGTCCGCCGACGCCTGCGAGACGGCGCAGCCGTCGCCGACGAACGCGCCGTCCGCGATCACATCGCCGTCAAGCTTCAGCTTGAGGAAGATGTCGTCGCCGCAGCTCGGGTTGACGCCCTCGAGCACGATGTCGGCGTCCGGTAGGTCGTGCTTGAACTCCGGATGCAGGTTGTGCTCGGTGAGAATTTCATTGTAAAAGCTTCTATTTTCCATAACCCATTCGCTCCCTTAGCGTGGAAATGCTGTCAAGCAGCCGCTCGACCTCGGATTCCTTGTTATAAAACGCGAGGCTTGCCCGCGCGGTGGACGGGTGCTTCAAATAGGCCAGAAGCGGCTGCGCGCAGTGATGGCCTGCGCGGATGGCGACGCCGTCGCTCGCGAGGATCTCACTGATGTCGTGCGGGTGAACACCGTCCACCGTAAAGGTGATGATGCCGCAATGCTCCTCGGGCTTTTCCGAGCCCAGCACGTGGACGTGCGGCATCTCGTCGATCGCGTCCATCGCGCGGCGTGTCAGCGCGACCTCTTGCTGATGCATCGCTGTAAAGCCGATGCTCTTGACATAGTCAATGGCCGCATGCAGGCCCACGGCGTCTGCCGCGTTGACCGTGCCGGCCTCGAACTTGTGCGGGAGCTCGGCGAAGACCGCACCATCGCGGGCGACAGATTCAATCATCTCGCCGCCGGTGAGGAACGGCGGCATGGCGTTCAGCAATTCTTCCCGTCCGTAGAGAACGCCGATGCCCATGGGGCCGTAGACCTTGTGGCCGGAGAAGGCGAAGAAATCCGCGTCCAATGCTTGCACGTCCACCGGAATGTGCGGCGTGCTCTGCGCGCCGTCGACGACCAGCACCGCGCCGGCGCGGTGCGCCAGCGCCGCGAGCTTGCGGATGGGATTCACGCGGCCTAAGACGTTCGAAACGTGTGTGCAGGCGACGATCTTTGTTTTCGGCGTGATGAGGGCTTCGACCTTATTTAAGTCCAGCGTGCCGTCCATTTCGCATTCCATAAATTTGAGCGACGCGCCGGTCTGGCGGCAAACCATCTGCCAGGGGAGAAGGTTGCTGTGGTGCTCCATGATGGAGACGAGCACCTCGTCCCCGGCCTTCACGTGGGAGAGACCGTAGCTGTAAGCCACTAAATTGATGCTCTCGGTGGTGTTGCGGGTAAAGATGATCTCGCGGCTGCTCTTCGCCTTCAGAAAGGACCGAACGGCCTCGCGCGCGTTTTCGTAAGCCTCCGTCGCGGCGATGCTCAGGGGATAGAGGCCGCGGAGCGGGTTGGCGTTCTGACTTTTATAAAACTCCGTTACGGCGTCCAGCACACACTGCGGGCGCTGCGCCGTCGCGGCGTTGTCCAGATACGCAACATCCTGACTCTTGAGCAGAGGGAAGTCGTCCCGATATGCATGCGCCATCTTACAGCACCTCCTCAAGCTCGGAGAGGATCGCGGCCTGCGCCGCTTCATCCTCGATCGTGCGGGCCAGCCGCTCGATGGCGGCGCGGGCCATGATGTTTTCCGCCTCCGCTGCGGAAATGCCGCGGCTTTCAAAGTAGAACAGCGTGTCCTCGTCCAGCTCGCCGATGGTCGCGCCGTGGTTGCCGACGACGTTTTCCTCGGCGCACAGGATCAGCGGCACCGTCTTGTTGACGACGCCGTCGCCCAGCATCAAAACCGTCTCCTGCTCGCTGCCGACGGAGCCCGCGGAGCCCTTCTTAAAGTCGATGGTCCCGCGGAAGATCTTCTGCGCGTCGTCCTTGAGCGCACCGGCGGCATTGATTTCGCTCGTGGTCTTCTGGCCCCAGTGGTTCACGACAAGGTTCATGTCCACGGTCTGCTGTTTCTGGCCCAGATACCCGATGCCCGCCGTGAAGCCCGCGCCATTGCCGTTCAGCTCGAACTGGCCGTCGCTGTACACGTCGCCGCGGCCCAGCAGGACCTGGATCAGCTCTACCTGACCGTTTTCGGCGCACTCGCCGCTCGTTTCCAGACGGAGCAGCGAGTCCTGTGCCGCATTCTGAATCTGCACGAGCCGCACCTTTGCGTCCTTTTCAACGTGGAGCGCCGTGCGCACGAGCAGGCCCTTTTCCGCTCTCAGCGTTTCAAACACCGTGACGGTCTGGCCCGCGGGCGCGTGGATGTCGACCGTCTTCTCGCCGCGCTCGCCAGAGCCAGTGATCTCAAGCCGCTCGGTCTGACCGGCGGCGGTGATTTTCTCTTCGCCCAAATCGTCGGCCTGCCCCCAGGCGATGGCCGTTTCGTTCACACCCAGCCGGTTCCAGGTACGGGTCGGGAGCCGGTTGATCAAAATCGTATCGTTCATATCCAAACTCCTTTCAGCCAATGCTGCCCTTCATCTCGAGCCGGATGAGGTTGTTCATTTCCACCGCGTACTCCACCGGCAGCTCCTTGGAGACATTGTCGGCAAAGCCGCTGACGATCATCGCGCGCGCGTCTTCCTCGCTCATGCCGCGGCTCATCAGATAAAAGACGGCTTCGTTGCTGATCGCGCCGATCTTGGCCTCATGGCCGATGGCCGCGTCCTTCGTGCGGATGTCCATTGCGGGGATGGTGTCGGAACGGGACTCGGAGTCCAGCATCAGCGACTGGCACGACACGGCGGACTTGGCGCCCTTGGCGCCCTTTTCCACGACAACGCTTGAGCGGAATGTGCTGATGCCGCCGCTCTTGCTGATCGAGCGCGTGTTCATATAGGAGCTCGTATTTTTGCCCACATGGACGACCTTTGCGCCGGTATCGAGGTTCTGCCCCGCACCGGCGAACGTAACGCCGGTGAACTCCATGCGGGAATTGTCACCCTTTAAGATGCTCATGGGGTACAGGCAGCCAACATGGGAGCCGAAGGAGCCGGAGATCCACTCGATCGTGCCGCCCTCTTCCACAAGCGCACGCTTGGTATTCAGGTTGTACATGTTCTTCGACCAGTTTTCGATCGTCGAGTAGCGGAGTTTGGCCCCCTTCTTGACGTACAGCTCCACGCAGCCAGCGTGGAGGTTTGCCACGTTGTACTTCGGCGCGGAGCAGCCCTCAATGAAGTGCAGGCTCGCGCCCTCGTCCACGATGATGAGCGTGTGCTCAAACTGGCCGGCGCCCTTGGCATTCAGGCGGAAGTAGGACTGCAGGGGAATGGAGAGGTGTACGCCCTTGGGCACGTACACGAACGAGCCGCCGGACCACACCGCGCCGTGGAGCGCCGCGAACTTGTGATCGTGGGGCGTCACGAGCTTCATGAAGTACTTGCGCACCATGTCGGCATATTCGCCCTTTATGGCGCTCTCCATATCGGTGTAAACCACGCCCTCGGCCGCCACGGAATCCTTGACGTTGTGATAGACAAGCTCGGAGTCGTACTGCGCACCCACACCGGCGAGGGATTTTCTCTCCGCCTGCGGGATGCCAAGGCGCTCGAAGGTCTCCTTGATGTCCTCCGGCACGTCCTTCCAGTCGTTGCGCATCTTGGTGTTCGGGCGAACGTAGGTCGCGATATGATCCATATCAAGGCCCTCAATCGACGGGCCCCAGTTGGGGATCTTCATTTCATTGTAGATCTGGAGGGATTCGAGCCGGAACTGCTGCATCCACACGGGATCGTCCTTCTCAGTGGAGAGCTTTTCGACGATCTCCGGCGTCAGGCCGGATTCCATGCGGTACGCGTCGTTTTCCGCGTCCCGAATGTCGTAGACACTGCGGTCCACATCCTCCACGTAGGTTTTTTCTTTCAAATCTGCCATGTCAAGAGCCTCCCGATTCAGTCTTCCTTCAGGCTGCTGAATCCCTTTTCGTTGATCTCATCCACCAGTTCGGCGCCGCCGTTGCGGACGATGACGCCCTCTTCCATCACGTGGGCCGCGTCCACATGGAGCGCTTCCAGAATGCGCGTGGAGTGGGTGATGATGAGAAGCGAGCCGTGCGTCCGCTCGCGGAACAGGCGCACGCCCTCGCTGACGGTGCGGACTGCGTCGACGTCGAGGCCGGAGTCGGTCTCATCGAGAATCGCGAGCTTGGGCTCGAGCATGAGCATCTGCAAAATTTCGGCCTTTTTCTTCTCGCCGCCGGAGAAGCCCACGTTCAGGTCGCGCTCGGCATAGCTCTCGTCCATGTTCAAAAGCGCCATGGTCTCTTTGAGCTTTTTCTTGAAGTCCCACAGGCGCAGGCGGTCGCCGGTCTTCTGCTCGAGCGCGCTGCGGATGAACGCGCTCAGCGTTACGCCGGGGACCTCCAGCGGGTTCTGGAAGGACAGGAAAATGCCCTTTTTCGCGCGCTCGTTGACGGGGAGCTCCGTGATGTCCTCGCCGTTAAAAATGATCGAACCGCCGGTTACGCTGTAGGTCGGATTGCCGGTGATGGCATAGCCCAGCGTCGACTTGCCGGTGCCGTTGGGGCCCATCAGCACATGGGTCTCATCCTGTCCCACGGCCAGATCCACACCGTGGAGAATTTCCTTTTCCTCGACCCGCACGTGCAGGTTCTGAATCTCTAAAAGTGCCTTACTCATATTGAACCACCTTATCTTCTTTCCGTGCCGTTCAGGACGGCCGGTGTTTTTTCATTGACTCGCATGAATTGCGCCAGCGTATGATTGTCGACATAGCTGTTGATCTGGTCTTCCAGCCCCTGCCAGAAAAGCCGCGCGTCGCAGTCGCAGGAAGCGCCGCAGCCGGAGCCGTCCTCAGACTGGCACGCGATCGGCGACAGATTTCCCTCCACCGCCCGCAGAATTTCACCTACGGGGTAATCCTCGGGGGAGCGGGTCAGGCGGTAGCCGCCCGATTTGCCCACGGCGCTCTCGACCAAGTTCGCACGGCTCAGCGCGGCCATGATGGTCTCCAAGTACTTTTTAGAGAGCTGCTGGCGCTGCGCGACATCGCTCAGGCGGTGCCATTCGCTGCCTCCGTGCTCGGCCATATCCAGCATGACCCGCAAAGCGTAGCGCCCTTTTGTTGAGATCATCATGCGGCATGCCTCCTTGCTCATAATTGCCTACCTTGTAGATAGGAATTTTAACGCTTAATTCCTACTGTGTCAATAGGTGTTTACAAAAAATTTGATTTATGATGATAAAAAGCACTGTGCAGCTGTGACAAATGTCTGCCGCGCAGCGCTTGGACGAGGTCTTCGGCCTGCCGTGCGGCTCGGCCGTGATCGTGCGGAACGATCCCGAGACCAAGGTACCCATTGCCATCATGGACGGCACACTCATCAGTGCGATCTGCACCGGCGCAGTAACGGGCGTTTGCGCCAAGTATATGGTGCCCTCGCGCTCGAAGACCGTCGGCCTTTTCGGCGCGGGCCCGCAGTGCAAGACGCAGCTGATGACGCTCAAGGCGTCGCTGCCGCAGCTGGAAAAGGCGTATGTCTATGACCTTTCCCGAGAGAGAGCGGAAAAATTTGCAGCGGAGATGTCGCAAAAGCTGAACATGGACGTGCAGGCGGCGAGCGACCGCCTTGCCACGATCGAAAGCGGCGACATCCTTGTGACCGCGACGACCGCGACCGAGCCGATCATCCACGGCGCGGAGATCAAAAAGGGTGGTTACGTTGCTCACCTTGGCAACAATGAGGTCGACGAGGAGCTGATCCTGCGCGCGGACAAGGTCGTCATCGACGATTGGGAGACCGACAAGCACCGCATGGGCGACACGATGGCCTACATGTTCCGCGACGGCAAGATCGACGATTCCCGCATCGACGCGAGCGTCTCCGACCTGGTGGCAGGGCGGAAGTCCGGCCGCGACAACGACGACCAGCTCACCTACACCTGCAACGTCGGCCTCGGCCTTTACGACGTGGCGATCGCCGCGCGCGTCTACCAGTATGCCAAGGAAAACGGCATCGGCCAGAAGCTCAAGCTCTGGGACGAGCCCATCATGGTGTGATCGATCCAAACTTGATAGGTACGACCTCTCTTTACCAACCTTTTGGACAGGTCCGCTTTTTAGCGGGCCTGTCCACATTTTTTCGCGGCAGAGCAGCAGGGGAGATGCACCTGCAAGGGGATTTTGCCTTTACAGAGGACGATTCCGTGAATATAATGGATGCAGATAAAATTTGGCGGCGCTGCGAAAAAGCGGCGCTGCGGTGAAATCGACAGGAAACGGAGATGTAATTATGCCCTGCACCACTGTACTGGCCGGTAAGCTGGCGACGAATGACCGCTCGACGATGATCGCCCGTACGGACGACGGTCATTTTGATGAGAAAAAGCTGATCGTGGTCGAGCCCGACCAGCAGCCGAAGATTTATAAAAGCGTAGAGTCCCACGTGGAGATCACACTGCCGGAGAACCCCATGCGCTACACGTCCTGCCCGAGCGTGGACCCGAAGCACGGCATTTGGGCCGCGACCGGCATCAACGCCGCGAACGTCGGCATGACGGCGACGGAAACCACGACCTCGAACCCGCGCGTGCTCGCGGCCGACCCGATGGTCGAGCTGCGCGAGGCGAAGGATGGGGAAGAGGAGCGCTGCGGCGGCATCGGCGAGGAGGACATCGTTGTCCTCGTCCTGCCCTACATCCGCTCCGCGCGCGAGGGCGTGCTGCGCCTCGGTGCGCTTCTGGAGCAATACGGCACCTATGAGTCGAACGGCATCGCCTTCAACGACGAAAACGAGGTCTGGTGGCTCGAGACCATCGGCGGGCACCACTGGATCGCGAAGAAAATTCCCGAGGATCGCGTCATCATCAACCCGAACCAGTTCGGTATGGACTCGTTCGACCTTGAGGACGCCTTCGGTGCCCGGGAATCGCATCTCTGCTCGGCAGACCTCAGAGAATTCATCTCGGAAAACCATCTGGATCTGAATCAGGATGGCAAGTTCGACCCGCGGGATATCTTCGGCTCGCACCGCGACATGGACCACATCTACAACACGCCGCGCGCGTGGTTCATGGGCCGCTGCCTTGCACCGCACACCTACCGCTGGGACGGCGAAAACGCGGGCTTCACGCCCGAGAGCGATGACATTCCGTGGTCCTACGTTCCCGAGCGCAAGGTTGCCGCGGAGGATATCCAATACCTGCTCTCGTCCCACTATCAGGGTACACCCTACGATCCCTATGCGGGCCATGCGGAAAAAGGCGGCATTTACCGTCCTATCGGCATCAACCGCACGGGCGTGACGACGATCTGTCAAATTAGAAGCGACGTCCCCGATGCCATTAAGGGTATCGAGTGGGTGTGCTTCGGCTCCACGACATTTTCCGCGTGGCTGCCGGTGTACACAAATGTCCCGCAGATGCCGGACTATTTGAGCAATGTAACGCTCGACGCCGAGACCGACAATCTCTACTGGGTCAGCCGCTTTGTCGGCGCGCTGGCCGACAAGTGCTACGGCTCGTGCATCCAGAATGTCTGGGGCTATCAGGACACGGTGAATATCCGCGGCAGACAGATCGTCCTTAAATACGACAGGCTGATGCGCGAGAGCGGCGACTTCACGCTCGCCGCGCGGGCGAACGACGAGCTCTGCGCGATGGCGAAAGAGGAGAGCACGCAGATCCTCAACAAGGTCCTGCGCACTGCCAGTGAGCAAATGAAAAACGGCTTCAGCTTTGCTGATACCTGCGTCAACAAGTGAATAAAAAGCGGCTCTCTCCCAAGCGGGAGAGAGCCGCTTTTTTGTTATCCTTTTTCAATTTGACCCAGCCAAAACGAGAAAGGACGACAATCATGGAAGAAAAAAGAATCGTAAAGCCCTGGCAGGCAGGGCTGATGCTGCTCGTCGGCACGTGGATGGCGAGCGGCACGGTGCCGGTCATGATCTACTACGGCATGAAGGTGCTGACGCCGGGCTTATTCCTGCCAGTCGTCTGCATCCTTTGCACGCTGATGTCCACCATGGCGGGCACGTCATGGGGCACGCTCGCGACGGTCGGCGTCGCCTGCATGGACGCTGCACAGGGTCTCGGTGTGCCGCTGCCCGCGGCCGCGGGTGCGGTCTGCACCGGCGCGTTCTTCGGTGACAAGGTCTCGCCGCTGTCTGACTCGCCCGTCATCACCGCCACGGTGTGCGAGGTGCCGCTGATGGACGGCATTCGCCACGCGCTCATTTCCACGGGGCCTGCGTATCTCATTTCGCTCGTTTTCTACTTTGTTTACGGCCTGCGCTATTCCGGCGGCAGCGCCGGCGGGGAAGTGTATGAGGATATCCTTTCCACCGTTTCCGCCGAGTTCTGGCTCAGCCCCGTGCTGCTTCTGCCCGTGCTGGTCGTGGTCGTGCTGATTTTGATGAAAAAGCCGACGATCCCGACTTTTATCGCCGGCATCGCCGCGGGCACGGTGATGGCGATGCTCTGCCAGGGTGTCAGCCTGCACGATATTCTGACGGTCATGTATTCCGGCTTTTCTGCCGATACCGGCTCGGACGTCGTGAATTCGATGCTCAACCGCGGCGGCTTTACCTCGATGCTCTCGACCATCGGTCTTCTGATCGCGGCGGGCCTGAGCAAGGGCACCTATCAGCTTGTGACGGAGGACGTCATCCACGCCGGCTACGCCATCATGGGCGAGTGCCGCTACGACAATGTGGCTGTCGGCTTCCGCGGCCGCTACAGCTTTGAGGTGACCGTCCACGGACAGACCGCGCACGCCAGCCACTATCCCGAGGTCGGTGAAAACGCTCTCATCTCCGGCGGACGCCTGGCCGCGGCCATCGAGGCGCTGCCGACGCTCCAGCACCAGCACCTCAAGCACGGCACGTGGTGCGTGCGCTATATGGAGGGCGGCAATCCCGGCACGCTCGTTGTGCCGGAGAAGTGCTACCTCTTCGTTGACCGCTACGCCGTTCCGGGCGAGACGGACGAGATCTGCATTGCGCAGATCATGGAGGCGGCGGGGCAGCTCGGCCTTTCCGGCAAGGTCGACGTGCGCCTCAAGCCGAGAAAATCGCCCTACATGCAGTCGTTCGCGGTGGAGGAGGATCATCCGCTCGTCAAAATTTTGCAGGAGGAGTTCCACTCCGTCACGGGCAAGGACCTTCCGTGCGCATACGACGCCTCGGTCTGCGATTCGAATATTTTAGCCGTTTCCCTCGGCATTCCGGTCGTGACGTTCGGCCCCTCGGGCGGCAACATGCACGGTGACAACGAGTACGGCTATGCATGGCAGGTGAAAAACTGCGGCGAGGTCTACCGCCGCACCGTCGCGCGCCTTTTAAGCGGCGAAGTATAAAGAGAAAAAAGAGGCAGCCTCGGCGGTCTCTTTTCCTTTTGCATTTTACGCAGATTTTACATTTCTTTGCTGGTTTTTGACAAATCCCTCTGCTATACTGTATTTGATGAAATTTGGAGAGAAGAGAGGAGAAGTGATACGAATGGATACTTACAATATGATCGATTTTAACGAAAAGAAGGGCTTCATCTGCGATATGGACGGCGTCATCTACCATGGCAACCGCGTGCTGCCGGGCGTGGCCGAGTTCATCCAGTGGCTGCACGATGAAAACAAGGAATACTTGTTTCTGACAAACAACAGCGGCTACACGCCGCGCGAGCTGAGCCAGAAGCTTGCGCGCATGGGCCTCGACGTGACGGAGGAGCACTTTTATACGAGCGCACTCGCGACGGCGGCGTTCCTGCGCGATCAGGCGCCCGGCTGCTCAGTCTTTGCCATCGGCGAGGCAGGCCTTTTGAACGCGCTCTACGACGCAGGCATCACGATGAACGATGTGAACCCCGACTATGTCGTCGTGGGCGAGGGACGCTCCTATTCGCTCGATACGCTGACGAAGGCAACGAACCTCGTCTGGAAGGGCGCAAAGCTCATCGGCGCGAATTCCGACGTTTCCGGCCCCATCGAAAACGGCATTGTGCCCGCCTGCCGCGCGCTCGTCGCGCCCATCGAGATGGCGACCGGCACGCAGGCGTACTTCTGCGGCAAGCCGAACCCGCTGATGATGCGCACGGGCCTCAAGATGCTGCACTGCCACTCGGCCGAGGCCGTCATGGTCGGCGACCGGATGGACACCGATGTGATCTCCGGCATGGAGAGCGGCATGTCGACGGTGCTGGTGCTCTCGGGCGTCTCGACGCGCGAGACCATCAAGACCTACGCGTATCGTCCGAGCATGGTCCTAAACGGCGTGGGCGACATCGTGTGCCTCGCCCGTGGGGAAAAGACGGAAGATTGAAAATTAAAAAGGGAAGCGCCGCTGCGTGAGCAGCGGCGCTTTGTTGTATTATGGGGACGCTTAGTTATCCTCCCGTGCACGCAGGCCTGCGACGGACGAGATCGGCAGCGAGAAGCAGATCGCGCCCGCTTTGGTGCCGGGACCGGCCTGCTCGTTGATCGAGCGCATGATGGCGGCCTTTTCGTCCTTGTGGGCGATGATGTAGATCATATCCTTTTCGTCGGCAAGGCTGACGCTGAAGAATTTTTCTCCGCGCGTGCCGCCCGTGCCCTTGGCGTGCAGCACCGTTCCGCCGCCCGCGCCCGCGGCGCGCGCCGCGTCCATGACAAAGTCGGAATAGCCTTCGTTTAAGATGACGGTGATGAGTTCATGTTCAAAGTTCATGTTCGGCGCTCCTCCTGCTTTAAGATCGTCGGTGAGATAGGACAGTGTCTTGCCGCCGGCCACGCTCTTGAGAGGCACGGTCAGCATGACGCCGTTGCCCGGAATGTCGATAAAGAGCTTGCGCTTGGCGGAACGGATAAGCGAATCCGCCTCCTGCGCGCTGCCGACGGCGGCGATAACGCACTTTTCCGTCGCGTCCAGCCCGTAGATGGCGAGGTGCTCGCTCGTGGCTGTGCCGCGCGCGGGCATGCTTAAGATGAGATGCAGCCCCGCCGCGTGGTAGAGCGAGCCCATCGCTTCGCCGCGGTCGTGATCCGTGATGGCAATGATGTAATAGAGTTCCATGTCAGCAGGCCTCCCACAGTTCGATGATCTCGTTGTCGCCAAAGTCGGGGAGCTGGGGCTCCTGCGAAGCATGACGGGATTTGACGACATAGATGGCTCCCATCACCTGCACGGTGATGAGCGGCATCATCGCAACGAGCGCGACAAGGCCGAACGCGTCCGTCATCACATTGCCGCCGAGCGCTTCGCACGCGCCTGTGGCGAACGGCAGCATGAAGGTCGCCGTCAAAGGACCTGACGCGACGCCGCCGGAGTCGAACGCGATGGCCGTGAACGTGCGCGGCACGAAAAAGCTCAAAGCCAGCGCGATAAGATAGCCGGGCACGAGGAAATACATGATCGAAATGCCTGTGATGACACGCAGCATCGCAAGCCCGCCTGCGGCGGAGACCGCGATGGATAAGCTCATGCCCATCGCCTTGGCAGAGATCGCGCCCGCGCTCAGCTCTTCGACCTGTTTGTTGAGCGTATGGACGGCGGGCTCGGCGTTGATGATGAACCAGCCCATCAGCATCGCAAGGGGGGCAAGGAGATAGACCTTCCACCCCTCGGCCAGCGCGGCACCGAGCGCGTAGCCCAGCGGCGAAAAGCCGACGTTCACGCCCGTGAGGAACAGCACGAGACCTAAGTATGTATAGAGGATACCAATCACGATGCGCATGAAAGGCAGCTTGCGGAGCTTGAGCGAAATGACCTGAAAAATCAGGAAGAAGACAACGATCGGCAGCAGCGCCATTGTCACTTCCCATAAATACTCCGGCAGGGCATGCAGATAGTCCTTGCCGAGCTCTACCGTGGTGGCGACGCCAGAGACGGCGCTGCTCTCGCCCTGCGCGGGCTGCGTTTTGTAGATCGCACCGAGCAGCAACACCGATAAGATCGGCCCGATCGAGCACAGACCGACGAGGCCGAAGCTGTCCGCCTTGGCATTTTCGTCGCTTCGAATGGACGCAACGCCGACGCCGAGTGCCATGATGAACGGCACGGTCATCGGCCCCGTTGTCACGCCGCCGGAGTCGAACGCGACGGAGAGGATGCTCTCATCCGACAAAAACGCCGCGGCAAAGACGATGGCGTAAAATACGATCAGCATCGTGCGCAGCGAGATCGAAAAGAGAATGCGCACCATGCACAGCATCAGAAAGAAGCCGACGCCGACCGAAACGGTCAAGATCAACACCGTTGTGTCGATCTCCGGCACGTTGCCCGCGAGCACCTGCAAGTCCGGCTCCGCCACCGTGATGGCGACGCCGAGGGCGAAGCTCACGGTCAGGATGAGCGGCAGCTTGCGCGATTTCGTCAGCTTGGAGCCCATGTAGTTGCCGATGCGGCTCATCGACATGTCCGCGCCCAGCGTGAAGAGCCCCATGCCGAGAATCAGCATGGCCGTGGCGATCACGAACGAGAGCATCAGTCCCGCGTCTACCGGCACGAGCACAAAGCTGATCGCCATAACGATCAGGCTGATGGGCAGGACGGAGGCGGTGGCTTCTTTCAGCTTTTCCATTAAGATCTGTTTCTGATACAAAACCTCACTCCTTTATCAATTCAATACTTCCAAAAATATCATAGCAGAGATTCGCCGCGATGAACAGGAAAAAAGGGTAAAGGATGTGTTAAGCTTGTTCACCAGACGTGGACGAAAACAGCGGAATGGTCAAACCATTCCGCCGCTTTCCCATTTTTAATGCATATTATTTACTGTGCCGCGTGCGCACATCCGCGCTCGAGAGAGCAGCGGATGTTGCCGTCGAGCATTCCGCCAAGATCATCGATGAACGAATCCGGCTCGCCCTTCATGCCGCTGCCGATCCATTCAAGCGTCAGCCCTGCGAGCGCTGCCGTGTAGAAGCGCGCGAGCGCCATGATCTGGCTTTCGCTGACGTTCAGGCCCTCGGCCTCCTTGCGGACGTAAGAAAGCATTGTCGTCAGGATCGTTTTATGATAATATCTTGCCAGAATATCGCTGTGGGCGGAGTTGTGCAGGTGCAGGATCATGCGCTTGTTCTCCGCGGCGAAGGATGTGGCGGTCAAAAATGCCTTCTGCCACGATTCATAGCCCTCCACGCGCTCGGAGAGCTTTTCAATCTCCGACTCGAACACGTCCTCGGCCAGCGCGTAGATGTCAGTGTAGTAATAATAAAAAGTGTTCCGCGTGACCTCGCTTCTCTCCGCGATGTCGCGGACGGAGATCTTGTCGAAGGGACGCTCTGCCAGAAGCTCGATGAAGCTGCGGCGGATGGCGTTTTTGGTGCGCAGAGCCATGGGTAGGTTCCTCCCTTTCTCGATTCGTTAATATTCATTATATCTGATATGGGAAAAACTTGCAAGTGACAAAATCGTGAACATTTAACGAAATCTTTACACTATACTCGCCGCTTCCTGTCGGAAACTTGGTCAGCCTCGCGGGAGTGTGAAAACTTTGTGCGCCTTGCGGACTTTGCCACTTTTCCCGCTTTCATATTCCCGCTATCATCAGACTGTCAAAAACTGAGACAGCGCTCTTTCCCCATGCGAACGAGCAGAAAGGAAGCGAAAGCGATGAAAACCTATTTCACCTCTGAGTCCGTCACGTGCGGACATCCCGATAAAGTCTGCGACCAGATCGCCGACGCGGTGCTTGATGACATCCTTGCCAACGATCCCGACGCACACGTCGCCTGCGAGGTGACGGCCTGCACCGGCGAAGTTCACCTGATGGGCGAGATCACCTCATCCTATGTGCCGGACTATGAAGCCATTGCGCGCAAGGTCATCGCTGAGATCGGCTATACCGTGCCCGTCGTCGGCTTTGACGCCGAAAACGTGCGCATCCGCGTCAGCATCCACACCCAGTCGCCGGACATCGCGCGCGGGGTTGACCGCGGCGCGCCGGAAGAAGCCGGCGCGGGCGATCAGGGCATGATGTTCGGCTATGCCTGCCGCGAGACCGATGCGCTGATGCCGCTGTCCATCACGCTTGCGAACCGCCTGACGAGAAGACTCGAACAGGTGCGGCGCGAAAAGCTGCTGCCCTATCTTCTGCCGGACGGCAAGGCGCAGGTCAGCGTCGAATATGAGGACGGCACGCCCAAACGCATCTCCGCCGTCGTTGTCTCCGCGCAGCATAGCGCGGAGGTCGGCATCGACGCGCTGCGCGATGCGATCTTAGAACAGGTCATTTTCCCTGTGCTGCCGCCGGAACTGCTCGACGAGCACACAGAGTATTTCATCAACCCGACGGGACGATTTGTCGTTGGCGGGCCCGCGGGCGACAGCGGCCTTACCGGCCGCAAGATCATCGCCGACACCTATGGCGGCATGGCGCGCCACGGCGGCGGGGCGTTCTCGGGCAAGGACCCGAGCAAGGTCGACCGCACGGGCGCTTACATGGCGCGCTATCTCGCCAAGAACATTGTGGCCGCGGAGCTGGCCGACCGCTGCGAGATCGAGCTTGCCTATGCCATCGGCCTCGCCGACCCTGTGAGCGTGATGGTCGACACGTTTGGCACGGGGCGCGTGAGCGACGAAAAGATCGCGAGCTGGCTTATGGAGCATATCGACATGCGCCCAGGCAGCATCACGTCGCGCTTTGAACTGCGCCGCCCGATCTACCGCCACGTCTCCTGCGGCGGACACTTCGGCGAAAATGCCGTGGGTCTTCCGTGGGAGTGGACCGACATCGCCGAGGTGCTGCAAAAGGAAATTTTATCATAACATTATCTGCGAAGGCGGGGAGGAACAGCATTGAAAAGCAAACGGAGCAGAACCTATCTCGTCAGCGGTCTCACGCTGGCGCTGATCTTTGTTGCCATCATCCTTGTTTTCCGCGACGTGCTGCCCGATATCGTCAAGGACCTGAGTACTGTGCCGTTCTGGAGTGTGCTGCTCCTGCTCGCACTCGGCTTTGCCTACGAGGCGATGGAATCCGTGCTGTGCCTCGTCATCATCCACCACAAAAAGCCGGACTGCACGTTTATTGACGCGCTGCGCGTGACATTCCTCGGCGTGTTCGGCAATATCGCGACGCTGGGTGCGGGCACGCTGCCGATGCAAAGCTTTTACCTTTACAGGCGAGGCCTGGACGCAGGCAGCGGGCTCGGCATCATGGCGAGCGAATACGTGCTGCACAAGATATCCGTGCTGATCTGCGCGACGGTCGCGCTGCTGCTCGGCGGCGACTGGCTGGAGCAGAGCGCCAGCGGCCTTGCACGCTATCTTCTGATCGGCTATGTCATCGGCGCGCTCATCGTGATCGCGCTCACGCTGCTCTACACCTGGGATAAGGTGCTGAAGTTAGTGCTGATGCTGCTCGACAAGCTCCCGCACACGCCGAAGTGGGACGAACGCCGCGAAGAGTGGGCGAATAGTCTCACCGAGCTCAACCGCGAGGCGAAAAAGGTGCTGCTCGTTCCGTCAATCCGCGTCAAAGGTATCGCCGTGAGCCTTGTGAAGCTCTTCGTGCTCTATTCCATCCCCTATGCCGCGCTGCGGCTCGTGGGCTGCACGGCGCTTAACTTTGCGCAGGCACAGCTGCTCGCCTCGCTGATGCTGCTCATCACAAGCGCGCTGCCGAACGTCGCGGGCGTGGGCCCGATGGAGTTTGCGTTTTTGCTGCTCTTCGCCCCGTGGGCGGACACGGCAATCGCCTCGTCGGCGCTGGTACTTTATCGCGTGGCGACGTATTTCTTCCCGTTTCTTCTGAGTGTGATCGTGTTTCTCCGCGAGGAGAAGAAATCTTTGAAAGGCTTTGATGCGCAAAGCGCTTGAAAATTATGACGGCCTGAGGCCGTCGGGGGATTCCCGCACCGTGCGGGAGTGCGCTAAAGGGGGATACTCTCTTTCTCGAAAGAGAGTATCCCCCTTAAACCCCCGAGAGAAAGGACGAGGGGCCTTCCCCTTCGACCCCACACATTGGCAGTTTCAATCTTGAAGAATTGCACGCGCTGCGCAATGTAGGTGCGGTGTACATGGCTTCGCCATGAATCCCTGCAATTCATGACCGATTTGCAACCGCGCCTTACTATCGTGAGGCGCGAGTGACGTTAGATTGGCGGCAGACTGCCTGCGGAATGCGGCATTGCTTCGCTCGCCGCATTGATGAGTGCTCCGGTAGACGGAAATTAGGCTGTACCAGCGCGAGATGGGCAGAGCGGCAGCGGATGATAGGAGTACGCCAAGTCGTATAGCAGGGGTAAATGCGGCTTTGCCGCACGCAAGAGGTGCAATCGGCAAGCATTGCAGCTCTTCGAGCAGCTCGCTTGCAATGAAAAATTTTCTCTGGGAGGGTGTAAGGGAGGGGTGTCTCTTTTCAAAAAAGAGACACCCCTCCCTTATCCGCGTTCCCACACGGTGTGGGGAACAAGGCGGCAGCACTTTGTGCTGCATTATCCCCGCGCCTTAGCAGCGCGCTTTAATTTATAGAGCTCTTCGGCAGCCAGCCGTGTCTTGGCGACCACATCCCCGCCGCCTTGCGGAAAGCAGTAATACAGCGCTTTGTGGTCGCCGATGCACAGCATATCGCCGATCTCGTACCAGAAATAGTCGGCGTACAGGCTGTACGAGGCCTCGGGCTTTTGAAAATAGTCCAGTTTCCCGCCGCAGCCGGTCAGGTGGAAGCCGTTTTCATCGTGGTGCAGCCGGCCTTCGCCCACGCGGCAGATCTCGCGCATGTTGACCATCATGCAGATCTGCACGGGAATATCAAGCTGATATGCGCCGCTTTCCAGCTCCTCGCGCACGCACTGCCGCTCCCAGGTGTACCAGTCCGGCACGTGGGTGAACGCGGCCTCGCCGTTCAAACATTCCAGCGTACCAATCTCTGTCAAGCGGTATTCCTTGTTACAGCTTCGGCAAATGAGTGATGTGCCTTTGCCCTCCATTTTCCCCTCGGCGAGGCAGTGCGGGCACTTGTAGAGCACGCGGTTGAGTCCGTCGGCGCGGAACGGCTCGCTGACGGAGACGCCGTTTTCCTCCTGCCAGCGGAAATTGTCGAAGCGGAAGGCGGAAAAGATGCGCTCATTGATCTCGGCGACGGTCCTCTCTGCAACGTCGCTGGACGAGAGCAGGCACTGCATCTGCGCTGAGACCTTCGTGCGCCGCTTTTGCAGCCCGTTGTAGAGCGGGTCACGCGCGAACGCGCCGTAGGTGCGGATCATCACGACCGGCACATTCAGTGCCTTGACGCACTTGCCGATGCTCTCCGGCAGCGGTGTGGCCGTGCCGTCGAAGCTGTAGCTCGCCTCGGGGTAGAGCAGCACAGACGTTTTGAGCGTCCGCACGCAGTAGAGCATATCGCGCACGAGCGTCGTGTCCGAGCAGAACTTGCGCGTGGGGATGCAGCCGACGCTGCGCATCAGCCACTCCTTGCCGACAAAGCCGTCCGATGTGCAGACGATGTTGAACGGGCGCGGGTACAGCACCGCCTCCGCGATTTTGAGGTCGAGAAAGCACGAGTGGTTCATCAGGACAAGGCAGGGCTCATCGCTTTTGATCTGCGCCATGCCGATCTTCTCGCAGTGGAAATGCGTCGCCAGAAGGTCGGGCGCGGAGGCTGCGCGCAGGACCGTCCGGAGCAGGAGCGACGGCTTTTTCGGCTTTTTGTGCACCTGCGGCGGCTGGGCAAGCGCCTGTTCATATGTCATATCGACGACTTTAATTTTCATTCTGTTTCTCCGGCACGACGTGGATGTTCAGATGATCGTAGGACATCTCCACGTTGTGCTTTGCAAAGGTGTTGCGCAGGCGCTCGTACATCTTAAAATAAGTGTCCCAGTAGGCATCTGCCGCCGTCCAGCAGCGGATGGTGTATTCGATGGAGCTGGCACCGTAATTCGAGAGATACACCGTCGGCGTGGGTTCTTTCAGCACGGCGGGGAAGGCGAGAACGGCGTCCATGCAGGCCTGCTTCACCTCGTCCGTCGGCGCGTCGTAGGATGCTGTGACCTTGTAGACGATGCGGCGGCGGCCCAGGACGGTGAAGTTGATGATCTTCGAGCTGGACATTTCGCGGTTGGGCTGGAGCACGATCTGTCCGTCCGGCGTTTCAATCTTCGTGTGCGTCAGTGAAATTTCACGCACCGTGCCGGTCGTGCCGTCGACTTCGATCTCATCGCCGAGCGAGAACGGATGCGAGAAGAGAATGACGAGTCCGCCGGCGACGTTGCCGAGAATGTCCTCGGCGGCCAGCGTGACGCCCAACGTCAGCACCGACATGATGGCGGTGAGCGACGAGGTGTTGATGCCGAGCGCCTCGGCTGTGATGATGATGGTAAGCAGATACAGAAGCGTTTTGAGGCTCGTGAGGATGACCTTTTGCAGCCGCTCGTTCAGGCGGTTCGCGCGCGAGAGCAGCCGCGAACAGAGCTTGAGCACGAGCCGCACGACGATCAGGCAGATGAGGAACGTCAGCAGCGCGGAAAGGATGCTGCCGATGCTGTAGCCACCGATCGAGCGGGAGATGATCTGGGAAATATTGTCCATGGCGTTTCGCCCCTTTCGATGCCCAGTATATCAGTGTTGCCGCGCCTTTGTAAAGAGCACGCTAAGAATCCTCAGAATTCCTTAAACTTTGCCGGTTGAGAAACGGGCGGGAAGAGCGTATAATGCAGCGTGATCTTTTTTGAAAAGGAAGTGCCCGCATGCGCCCTTACGCCCTCATCGACCTCCACTGCGACACGTTGACCGACTGCATGTACGCAGGATCGAACATCATCGACACACTCGACGATCCCGCGCGCACGCTGTCGCTCACAAGTATTCCGAAGGACATCCACTGGACGCAGTTTTTCGCCGTGTTTGTGCCTGATGAGCTGCGCGGGGAGAAGGCCATCCGCTTTTTTGATGACGCCTGCGCGAATTTCGACCGCCAGATGCGAAAATTCGCAGATCGTGTGTCGCCCTGCCGCAATGTTGCCGATATGGAGCGCGCGTGGGCGGCGGGGAAGACCGCGGCCTTTCTGAGCGTGGAAAACGGCAGCGCGTTTGCTGGCGACCTGTCGCGCATCGGGAAGACGAAGCGTCAGGGCGTCTGCGCCGTGACGCTGACGTGGAATGGGGAAAACGAGCTCGGCTCGGGCAATGTGACGGACCGCGGCCTGACGGACTTTGGCCGCGCCGCCGTGCGCGAAATGGAGCGCTGCGGCATTTTGATCGACGTCTCGCACCTGAACGACGCGGGGCTCGCGGACGTGTTCGAGACGGCGGAAAGGCCGTTTCTCGCCACGCACTCCAACGCCCGCGCAATTTGCGCGCACAAGCGCAACCTGACGGACGTGCAGATCAAGGAGATGGTGCGCCGCGGCTGCCTGATCGGCCTCAACTACTACGGGCCATTCCTGCGCGACGGGGGAGCGGTCAGGAGCTTAGACGACGTCTATCGCCATGTGGCGCACTTTTTCGACCTCGGCGCGCGCAAAAACCTCGCCCTCGGCTCGGACTTCGACGGCGCGGTGCTGCCGCCGTGCCTTGATTCGCCGGAGAAGGCGGCGGATTTTTACGAGTATCTGCTTTCGCGCGGCGTATCGCAGCAGGACGCGGACGGCATTTTCTTTGAAAATGCTCGCACATTCCTGCGGAAAAACCTTGGGTGAGCGCAAAACGCTTGGCAGCGGGCGGCGCACTGTGATACAATCAATAAAAACAGGGGAGGGGAGCACATGGCAAAAAAATCGAGCCGCAACACCAAGGCGCGCATCGTCTCGGCGGCGTGGAAGCTCTTTTACGAGCAGGGCTATGAGGAGACGACGGTGGAGGAGATCATCTTCGAGTCGGAGACGTCGAAGGGCTCGTTCTACCACTATTTTGACGGCAAGGACGCGCTGCTCTCGTCCCTCTCGGTGCTGTTTGACGAGCGGTATGAGGAGCTGATGCAGCAGCCCCACGACGAGATGGACTGCATCGAGCTCTTATGCTGGCTCAATCAGGAGCTGTTCACGACGATCGAGAACACGGTTTCCATCGAGCTTCTGGCGCGGCTTTTTTCCTCCCAGCTCGTGACCAAGGGAGAAAAGCACCTGCTCGACCGCAAACGCACGTACTATCGTCTTTTGCGCCAAATCGTCTCTCAGGGGCAGGAGCGCGAGGAGCTGACCGACACGCGTACCGTGAGCGAGATCGTCAAGGCCTACGCGATGTTCGAGCGCGGGCTGATGTATGACTGGTGCCTTTCGGGCGGGGAATATTCGCTTGTGCAGTATGCGCGCGAGATGATGCCGCTCTTTTTAGACGGCTTTCGCAAAAAATAAAATTCGTTTCAAAAACAGTCTACTAAATCGTCTTGCAGAAAATGCATTAAAATCAATCAAAAATTCAGAATTTTGCAATGCCGTACAGGAATTATTCTGTACGGCGTTCTGTATTTACGTCTGCTTTCTTTTGTGCTATATTGTGCAGGTCTTAACGAAAGCTGAAGGAGAAAATCACATGACAAGCGCACAGATCATTATTGTAGTGACCATCGTGCTCTACCTCGCCGCGATGGTGTTGGTGGGCGTGTATTTTGGCAAGAAGGGCAGCGGCAGCAGCTCGAACGACTTCTACCTCGGCGGGCGCAAGATGGGCCCCGTCATCACGGCCATGAGCGCCGAGGCGAGCGACATGAGCAGCTACCTTTTGATGGGCTTGCCCGGCCTTGCCTATCTGTTTGGCCTGCCGGAGGTGACGTGGACGACCATCGGTCTGGCCATCGGCACGTATCTCAACTGGCTGATCGTCGCGCGCCGCCTGCGCCGGTATTCGGCCAAACTCGGCGCCATCACGATCCCCGACTTTTTCGCCCGCCGCTTCGGAGATAAGAAGCATTTGCTCTCCTGCATCGCGGCGGTCGTGATCCTCATTTTCTTTATCCCGTACACGGCGTCCGGCTTCAAGGCCATCGGCACGCTCTTCAACAGCCTCTTTGGTGTGGAGTATCATACGGCAATGATCGTCGGCGGCATCGTGGTCGTGCTGTACACGGTGATGGGCGGCTTTATGGCCGTTTCGTTCACCGACCTTATCCAGTCTATCTTCATGACCATTGCGCTCATCGTCATCGTATGCTTCGGCGTGCAGCAGGCGGGCGGACTGGACACGGTCATCGACAATGCCCGTGCGCTGCCGGGCTACCTTAACATGACGCAGGGCTACGATGCTGCGAGCGGCACAGCCGCCTCGTTCAGCACGCTGAGCATCATTTCGACGCTCGCGTGGGGTCTTGGCTACTTCGGCATGCCGCACATCCTGCTGCGCTTTATGGCCATCCGCGAGGAAAAGGAGCTCAACCAGTCCCGCCGCATCGCGACGATCTGGGTTGTGATCTCCATGTTCATCGCCGTGTGCATCGGCATCATCGGCAACAGCGTGACCGCCGCGGGCAAAGTGCCCTTCCTGGCGACGAGCGCGGAATCTGAGACCATCATCATTAAATTGGCAGACCTGATGAGCCAGCACGGCGTGCTGCTCGCCGTCATGGCGGGCATCATCCTCTCGGGCATTCTGGCCGCAACGATGTCGACCGCGGACTCGCAGCTTTTGGCCGCGGCGTCCAGCGTGTCACAGGATCTCATGCAGCATTCGTTCGGTATCAAGATGAACCAGCGTACGACGATGCTGGCCGCGCGCGCCACGGTCATCTGCATCGCCATCATCGGCATGGTGCTTGCCTGGGACCCCAACAGCTCCGTGTTCCGTGTCGTTTCGTTCGCGTGGGCGGGCTTTGGCGCGGCGTTCGGCCCCGTGATGCTCTTCTCGCTCTTCTGGAAGCGCGCGAACAAGCAGGGCGCGCTCGCGGGCATGATCACTGGCGGCGCGGTGGTCTTCATCTGGAAGTACCTCATCGCGCCGATGGGCGGCGCGTGGGCCATCTACGAGCTGCTCCCCGCGTTCCTTGCAGCGTGCATTGCGATCGTGATCGTATCGCTCGCGACGCCCGCGCCGGAGAAGGCCGTCACCGATACCTTCGACGAGATCTGCGGCAAATAAAAGGGAAGAACAGGCGAGGGCTGCGGCCCTCGCTTTTCTTTGTTAGCCAAATGGAGTGAAATGGAAAAATATGACAAAAAATCCGCATTGACTATTGAAAATGGAATGACTAACGTTTATTATTGATAACATCTATTTATGGGTACTGACATCAGGCGGCGGGATACGTGCATTTGTCCTGCCGGCCGATACTACACTGATGGCAAGCAGTGAAAGGAGAAAACAGCAGTGTCAAGACTCGATATTATGACGCCCTCCCATGCCCAGACCGTCATCGACGGGCTGTACCGCGATGTGGAGCGGCGTATCGCCGCAAGCCCTCCGGGACTGTGTCCGGTGGACCTGGCCAAGAGCTTTCTGGACCTCTGCCATGCGCAGACGTGCGGCAAGTGCGTTCCCTGCCGTATCGGCCTCGGCCAGCTTTCTGAGCTGATGGAGCAGGTGCTCGAGGGCGAAGCCACGATGGAGACCATCTCGATCATCGAGCGCGTGGCGCGCGTGATCGTCAACAGCGCCGACTGCGCCATTGGCCGCGATGCGGCGCGCCTGGTGCTTGACGGCGTGCAGGGCTTCCGCGACGACTACGAAGAGCATATTCTGCGCCACCGCTGCCTTGGCGGCATGCGCGAGCCCGTTCCCTGTGTGGCGCTGTGCCCTGCGGGCGTGGATATCCCGGGCTACCTTGTGCTCATCAAGTACGGCCGCTACGCCGACGCCGTGCGCCTGATCCGCAAGGATAACCCATTCCCCTCGGCCTGCGCGTACATCTGCGAGCATCCGTGCGAGGCGCGCTGCCGAAGAAACATGATCGACGACGCGGTCAACATCCGCGGCCTCAAGCGCTACGCGGTGGATAACGCGGGCTACGTGCCGCAGCCCGACTGTGCCGAGCCCTCAGGCAAGAAGGTCGCCGTCATCGGCGGCGGCCCGAGCGGCCTTTCCGCGGCGTATTACTTAGCTTTGATGGGCCACAAGGTCACCGTGTATGAAAAGCGCGCGAAGCTCGGCGGCATGCTGCGCTACGGCATCCCCAACTACCGCCTGCCGCGCGAAGTGCTCGACGCGGAGATCGCGTCAATGCTGGCGCTTGGCATCGATGTGCATGTCAACGTCAATGTCGGCGACGATGTGACGTTCGACGAGCTGCGCCAGCAGAACGACGCGCTTTACATCGCGCTCGGCGCGCACACGGATAAAAAGACCGGCATCGAGGGCGAGGACGCTGAGGGCGTCATCTCCGCGGTCGAGATGCTGCGCGAGATCGGCGACGATTACATGCCGGACTTCCGCAACAAGGACATCGTCGTCATCGGCGGCGGCAACGTCGCGATGGATGTCTGCCGCAGCGCGGTTCGTCTCGGCGCGCGCAAAGTGAGCTGCGTCTACCGCCGCCGCCAGGAGGACATGACGGCCCTTCCCGAGGAAGTGGAGGGCGCCGTTGCCGAGGGCGTGGAGCTCGTGACGCTTCAGGCACCTGTCCGCATCGAGACCGATGCGAACGGTCACGCCGTCGCGCTGTGGACACAGCCGCAGATCATCGGCGAGATGGATAAAAAGGGCCGCCCCGCGCCCGAAAAGGCCAAGCGCAGCGAAAAGCGCATCGCGGCGGACGTTGTCGTTGTCGCCATCGGTCAGGGCGTGGAGACCCACGGCTTTGAGCAGACGAAGATCGCCATCAAGCGCGGCGCGTTCGTCGCCGAGGCCAGCGGCCAGATCGACAATATGGACGGCGTCTTCGCCGGCGGCGACTGCGTCACCGGCCCTGCGACCGTCATCCGCGCCATCGCGGCCGGCAAGGTCGCCGCGGCGAATATCGACGAATACCTCGGCTTCCACCACGAGATCGACCCCGGCGTTGAGATCCCCACGGCGCGGCTGAACAACAAGCCGCCCCACGGCCGTATCGACACCACCGAGCGCGAGGCAGGCGAACGCAAGCACGACTTCAAGTGCATCGAGTGCGGCCTCACCGATGAAGAGGCGTACTCCGAGGCGTCGCGCTGCCTGCGCTGCGACCACTTCGGCTACGGCATCTTCCGCGGAGGGAGGAAAGGCAAATGGTAAGAAACATTACACTGACCATCGACCACAAGAGCGTCACCGTGCCCGAGAATACCACGATCTTGGAGGCCGCGCGCTCGGTCAATATCAATATCCCGACGCTGTGCTACTTAAAGGACATCAACGAGATCGGCGCGTGCCGCATCTGCTGCGTGGAGGTCGAGGGCATGGAGCGCCTTGTCCCCGCGTGCGACAATGTGGTGGCGGACGGCATGGTCGTCTTCACGAACAGCGCCAAGGCGCGCGAGGCGCGCCGCATAAACCTGCGTCTCATTCTTTCACACCATGATACATCGTGCACGAACTGCACGCGAAGCGGCAACTGCACCTTGCAGCAGCTGGCGAACGACTTCAACATGCGCGGCACGCACTTTCCCAAAAAGCTGCGTCACGAGGCGGTGGACTATTCCACACCGCTCATTCGCGAAAACGATAAGTGTGTGCAATGCCTGCGCTGCATCCAGGTGTGCGAAAACGTGCAGAGCGTGAAGATCTGGGACCTCCTCGGCACGGGCTCGCGCACGGTCGTCGACGCGTCGTACAACCGCCGCATTCAGGATACCGAGTGTACGTACTGCGGCCAGTGCATCACCCACTGCCCGACGGCGGCGCTGCGCGAGCGCGACGACACGGGCCTCGTCTTCGACGCGATCGACGATCCGAATATCGTCACCGTGGCGCAGGTCGCGCCCGCGGTGCGCGCGGCATGGGCCGAGCAGTTCGGGCTCGACAGCGAGTTCGCAACGCCCAAGCGCATGGTCGCGGCGCTGCGCGAGCTGGGCTTCAACTATGTGTTCGACACCGACTTTGCCGCCGACCTCACGATCATGGAGGAAGGCAGCGAGTTTATCGAGCGCTTCACCCACAAGGACCAGTATCAGTGGCCGATGTTCACGTCCTGCTGCCCGGGCTGGGTTCGCTTTGTGAAGTCCCAGTACCCCGAACTGACGGACAATCTCTCCACGGCCAAGTCGCCCCAGCAGATGTTCGGTGCGGTGGCGAAGAGCTACTTTGCCGAAAAGGTCGGCATCGACCCCAAGCGCCTTTTCGTCGTCTCGATCATGCCGTGCGTGTCGAAAAAGAGCGAATGCGCGCTGCCGACGATGAAAAACGACGCGGGCGACCCCGATGTCGACGTGAGCATCACGACGCGCGAGCTGAACATTATGATGCGCGCGAATCACATTGAACCCAAGTACCTGCCCGAGGAGGAGTTCGACAGCCCGCTCGGCTCCGCGACCGGCGCGGCGGTCGTCTTCGGCACGACCGGCGGCGTGATGGACGCGGCGCTGCGTTCGGCGTACTTCCTCATCACGGGCAAGAATCCTGACCCTGACGATTTCACCGCCGTGCGCGGCATGGACGGGTGGAAGGAGGCGACGTTCAACATCCCCGGCGCGGGCGACGTGCGCGTCGCGGTCGTGAGCTCGCTCGGGAAAGCCCGCAAGCTCATTGAGGCTGTCAAGCGCGGCGACGCAGCGTATGACTTTGTCGAGGTCATGGCCTGTCCCGGCGGCTGCGCGGGCGGCGGCGGCCAGCCCATCCACGACGGTACCGAGCTTGCCGAGGAGCGCGGCAACGTGCTCTGGCGGCTCGATCAGGGTGAGCTTCTGCGCTTCTCACACGAGAATCCGGATGTCAAGGCGCTCTACAAGGACTACCTCGGCGCGCCGCTTGGCGAAAAGTCGCACCACCTGCTGCACACCGACCACAACGCGTGGCAGATGCCGCAGAAAATGCTGTAAGGACGCAAAAAAACTCCGTATGAGATTTCTCATACGGAGTTTTTTATTGCTGAATTTTATCGGGTGTACGCGCCGTACTCGCTGATGATGGCGCAGAGTTGACTGAACGCCTGCTGCGCGTCGCCGTCGATCTTGTAGGCGACGGCGGGGTGGGCGTCATCGTAGATGAAGCCCTCGTCCCAGTTGAGGTATAGGTCGTGCTTCTGTCCGTCTTCGGGGATCCACCAGACGGTGACATAGTTCTCGTTCTGCGTGAAGCGGGAGAGGAGCGACGTGGGCAAACGATAATAGCGCTGCACCGAAATTTCGGACATGGCGCTGCGCAGAGCTGCGGCGGCCTCACTGTCATCCTCTACTCGGCAGTCGCCGGTGTCGAACGTGCCGTAGCCGTCCGGCGTGGGAACAATGGTCGAAATGCAGAAGAGTCCGTCGACGCGGGCGGCCTCAGGTGCGGGGATCAGCTCGCCGAGCGGCTGCGCACGGCGCGGCAGCAAAAAGATAGCCACGACGAGCAGCATCGCGGCGACGGCGATGAGCACGGTTTTTCTCTTTTTATCCATGGGGTCCTCCTTTCCAACATCAAACTTGCTTTTGTCGTCCAACAGGGGAGAGGGGAATCGCTTTTCGATAGTTTACCTGAGAAAAAGCTTTTTGACAAGCCCTTCTTCGGGCGTGACATAGAGTGTGCGGTAATTGTCGTAGGTCACCATGCCGGGGCGTGCGCCCGCGGGCTTTTTGACGAACTTCACGGGGCAGTAGTCGACGGGGACGCTGCTGCTCTCCTTCGCCTGCGAGAAGTAGGATGCGAGCATTGCGGCCTCGCGCAGATCATCGTCGCTCGGCGTGAGTCCCGCGCAGCGCAGGATGACGTGCGAGCCGTGAATGTGCTGGGTGTGGAACCAGTAGTCGCGCTTGTCGGCCTTTTTTGTCAGCTGGTCGTTCTGCACGTTGCTGCGGCCGACGAGGACCTCAAGCCCACTCGAGGTTTTGAATGTGCGCGGGGCGAAGGCGCGCTTGAGCTCCTTTTTGCCGCTGCTGGATTTTTTGAGGTAGTTCGTCTCCTGCAATTCGCGGCGGATCTCATTGAATTCCTGCTCGGTCTCCGCCTGCGAAAGCTCCTGCAGGACGCTTTCCAAGTACGCGCGTTCGTTTTCCGCCTTTTCGATCTGCTCGCGCAGGTGGAATTCGGCGGTCTTGAGCTTGTTGTACTGCTTGTAGTTTTTCGCGGCGTTCTGCTGGGGGGAGAGCAGCGGGTCGAGCGGGATGTCGATGGTCGGGCAGCCGTCCTCATAGTAGTTTTCCGCATGCAAGACTTTTTCTCCGCTCTTCATGCGGTACAGGTTTGCGGTGATGAGGTCGCCGCGCAGGCGGAATTCGTCGCGCTTCTGCGTCGCGGCGTAGTCGTGCTTTAAGTTCTCGGCCTTGCGCGCCATGCGGTCGCGCGCGACCGTGACCGCGTGCGTCAGCTCGCGGCCGCGGCGGGCGGAGAGCTCCTGCCGCTCACGCGCGTCGTAGAACTCGTCGAGCATTTGCGAGAAGCTCTCACGCGTCTCGACCTGCGTTTCCGCGCCGTACTGAGCGATGGGACGGTAGGTGAAATCCACGGGCTTGCTGTCGCGGTAGAGGATGACGGGCATATAGTTATCTTCCTTTACAGCGTTGGCTGTATCGGAAAATTCCTGCACCAGCGCCCCGCGCTGCGTATCATTCAGCGCGCCGAAGCGCACGTCGGTCTCGCGTCCCGCGCGGAAGGCGAATTCGCGCGCGATCAGCGGCGAAATGCCGGTGTAATGGTCGAGCACCCACTTGTCGACAGCCTGTTCCGCGTCGCCGCCGCGCTGCGCGAGGGCGAGGGAGTCCTCCTCCTGCGAAAGGAGCGACAGCTTGTCGAGCGGTGTCGGCAGATGGTAAAAAAGGCCGGGCAGCAGCTGGCGCGTGGCGGAAAGGTCCGCGTCCACGCGGCGCAGACATTCGACGATACGCCCCTGCGCGTCGAGCAGGACGAGGTTCGACCGCCGCCCCATGCACTCGAGCACGAGCTGCTTTTGGCTGATCTCTCCGAATTCGTCCGTGCACTGGAGCGTCAGGATCACCATGCGCTCAAGATCCGGCTGCTCGATGGACAGCACGCGCGCGCCGACTAAGTGCTTGCGCAGCAGCATGCAGAACATCGGCGGCTGGGCAGGGTTGTCGCGCAGAATGTTTGTGAGCTGGATGCGCGGCTGGTTTGCCCCCGCGTTGAGCAGCAATCTCAAATTGCCGCGTAGCAGCAGAACGATCTGGTCGCGCGCGGGCTGCTGCACCTTGTCGATGCGCGCGCCGATGAGCTGAGGTCTCAGCTCGTGTAAAACTGCCCGCAGGCAGATCGCGTCAAGTGGCATTGTCGTCCTCCATCATCCGGTTGAAAAGCTCGTTGATGCGCGCGTGATCGTCGCGCAGATACAGCCAGCCGAACAGCGCCTCGAGGCCTGTGGCCTTCTGATAGTCCGCGCGGTCGGCGTGGTGGGGGATGGAATGGACATTCGCGTTGCGCCCGCGGCGGAACACAGAGGCCTCTTCCTCCGTCAAAAGGGGTAAGAGGTTTTCGGCAAAGCGCGCCTGCTGCGGCGCGCAGACGAGCTCGACCGTCGCGCGGTGAAGGCCCTTGCCCGTCGCCTTGCCGTGCACGCACAGATATGTGCGCACAAGCAGCTCATACACCGCGTCGCCCAGATGGGCGAGGCCGATGGAGCTGATGGCGCGGATGGCGTCGTCGTTCATTTTGGCTTGTGTATAATCGTACATAAAAACTCCTGAGGTTTGAAAGTACACATATTCTATAACCTTGTCGGAATTCTGTCAATCGGCGCGCGCTGCCGCGCGCGAAAAGCCGTTGCGCTTTTGCAAAAATCCGCTATAATGGCAGAAAAGACAAGACCTTTGAGATCGGAGAAGAGAAGCCTATGAAAAAACTGACCACCGCGCTGCTCACGGCGCTTTTGCTGCTGAACCTTGCCGCCTGCGGCGAAAAGGAGCCGGACGACACCCCGTCCGGCTACGACGATTCGCTCATTTCCGAGCTTTACAGCGAGGAGGGCGAGTACACGGACGCCGAGAACAACACGCTCGCATACAGCTACCATGTGCCAAGAATCGTGTCGGAAACGGCGGTCGCCGCCGCGCTGAACGACGAGATCGCCGATCAATTCGGCGCGCTCGTGCAGGAGCAGAAGAACATGATGGCCTCCCGCGTTTCGCTCACATGCCTTTCCGTCACGTGGACGAGCTACTGGAACGACAGCCTGCTCTGCCTTGTGGTGCGCGCGGAGATGGACGGCGACACGAGCACGACGGAGACCTACAGCTACGACTTTTTCGGCGGCAAACGCCTCATGAGCGAGGACCTGCTGGCGCGCTGCGAGCTTTCAACGCAGGACTTCATCACAGCGGCGCGCCGCACCGCGGCAAACTACTTTGATGAGACGTACCGAGATGCGCTCAGCGGCAGCATGGGCGGCGCGGACTTCATCGCGTCCTACGCCGAGCGCCGCGCGTGGACGCTCTCGGACGAGAACATCAACGCGGAGATGCGGCTCTATCTCGACGGCGGCGCGCTGCACATGATCGTGCCCATCGGCTCGTTTGCCGGGGCGGAGAGCTACGACGCTGACCTCGCGCTCGACCTCTCCGCGCGCGAGACGGTCGAGAAGACGGCGCAGGACAGCTTTGTCAAGGCCGCGCTCTCGGGCGGCGATTTGACCGTCAGCTTTGAAAAGACGGCGGACTCCGCGTGGTACGCGGAGAATTTCCGCTTTGACTACGAGACCATCTACCCCGTGGAAGGCCTGTATTCCAACTACACGGATGTGTTCGTCGGCTCGGTGGGGCAGGGGTACTTCCCGTACATCTTCCTGCTGACGAGCGAGGGCACGGTGGAGTACGTGAACCTGCTCGAGGGCCTGACGGCGGGCTTCCTCTGCGACGGCGGACCGCTCGGCGGCGTGAAGGGCATTGTTTCGTTCGAGTCCGGCAAGGTCGAGGAGGACTACGGCACGTATCAGACGGTGTTCGCCGTCGACGCATCAGGGGAGAAACACGACCTCTCCGGCGCGGTCAGCGACGCGGACTACACGATCCCGTCGGAATTTCTCGGCGAGTGGACGGCGACCGTGACGCACGACACCGCCGAGCAGGGCAGCTATGACAGCGATTATATTCTGACGCTCACGGATGGCGGCGGCCTCACGGTGCAGGACATCAACAGCGAGGTTGGGATTTACTTTGAGTACACCGGCCAGCTCAACTACCTCGGCACGAACGGCGAGGGCATGGTCTTTGGCTATCACTTGAACGAGAATGCGGGCACGGTGCGCTACGGCGCGTTTACGTTGCTGCGCGGCAGCGACGGCCTGCACGTCAAATCCGTCGCAGGCGAAAACTTCTTCGACGCGCCGAGCGGACGCTACACCGTGTTTGCGAGAGGGTAAAAAGAAAAGCAGGGCCTTTTTTGAGCGCGGAAGGGCCCTGCTTTTTTGCGGCTTTGACGCGCTAAGCAAAATTAGAGGGGGGGTACCGCTTTGACCGCGCTCCTGATCCATGCGGTCACACCCCCCTTGGCATCTGACGGGAGAAAGAGGCTTTGGCGGCATCCGGAGACCAAGGAGAAAGCCTCTCAAATCGGGGGAAATGCTCTAGTGAAAGGAGAACCTTTCAAAAAAACAAAGATTTCTTCAAAAAAGTGTTGACAGGTTCTACTCTCTGTGCTATATTATCACTTGTTCCGAGCCGAACGGAACAGTAAAAACAAAACGGCATGGGGGTATAGCTCAGCTGGGAGAGCGCTTGACTGGCAGTCAAGAGGTCAGCGGTTCGATCCCGCTTATCTCCACCA